>CESO01030591.1_pt1 | contig 44704 bp, 42 predicted proteins | sample 356341 | NCBI WGS metagenome assembly CESO01 (sample SAMEA2621812, study PRJEB7988) | marine metagenome | biome: marine biome (ENVO:00000447); feature: deep chlorophyll maximum layer (ENVO:xxxxxxxx); material: "saline water (ENVO:00002010), including plankton (ENVO:xxxxxxxx)" | depth 35 m | reverse complement strand
GTTGGTTGCTTACTTCGCCTATCTTTAAGATACTCTTTTATGATACTTGAGGAATTTTTTAATAAATTTTCTTTTAATGAAAACGTAGCGCTAATAAAAAATAAATCTTTATCAAGATTAATTTTTCTATAACCGATTTTAAAATCTTCTTTCGTTTTTTTTAGTATATTTCCTTTTTTATCTATTAAATCTACAGATGTAACATACTCCCATACATTTCCTCCATAACATCCTGCATTCATTGCTAATGCGCCACCCAGTGAACCAGGAATACCACATAGAAACTCGAGTCCGGTAAAATTCTCTCTTGCTGTAATTTGAGCAATTTTCATGCATGATAAGCCTGCCTCAAAGATAAATTCATTATTTTGCTTTAGTTTATAATTGTTCAAAGAACTTTTTAAGCATATAACAAAGCCATTTATTCCACCGTCTCTTATTAATACATTACTACCATTTCCTAAAAATGTTACATTTTTTTTATTTACATTTTTTAGAAATGTTATTAGATCATCTAGATTTTTTGGTTCAAAGAAATATTCAGCTTTACCACCAACTTTCCATGTATTGTATTCTTTTAAAGATACATTTTTTCTTAAATTTCCTTTAACCATTTTTTGTATAGTTTCAATATTTTCCATAATTACCTATTTATAAAATCTTTAAAATAATTAACAAATTTTGAGATATCTCCTGCGCCCATTGTTAATAAAATATCATCATTTTTTATATTTTTCATTAGATACGCTGATAGCTCTTCTTTATCATTAATTAGAACTGCTCTTTTAAAGTCTTTATTTATTTCTTGCAATATAGCTGTTGAATTTATGTTATCAATCGGTCTTTCGTTTGCTGGATAAATATCCATTAAAATTATGTTATTTATTTTTTTTAGCACATCAACAAATTGATTAAAATGCTCTGATGTTCTTGAATATCTGTGCGGTTGAAAAACCATAACTACTCTTTTCTTATTCCAAACGTTCAATATTGTATCTATTACCTCTTTCATTTCAGACGGATGATGGCCGTAATCATCAATCCATGTAAATTTTTTTTCGTCAATGTAAAAATTTCCTATAATTTCAAATCTTCTACTTATTCCTGGAAAATTCATTAATGCTTTTTGTATTATATCTATTGAAACCCCTAACTCTCTAGAAACAGCAAGAGCTGCAAGTGAATTTATAGCATTATGCTTTCCTGGCAAACTTACCTTTATCTCATAATCATTACCATCCTCCTTATATATATATGATGAAGGTATTGAAGAAAAATCTATCGAGCTTGCCACATAGTCAGCATCAGTTTCGAAACCAAAAGTTTTAAAAGGTCTTGATATCTGTCCTATTATAGATTTAGAGTTAATATCGTTAGCATTGATTAAACATAATCCATAAAATGGTAAATTATTAATAAATTCTAGAAAATTCTTTTTTAAAACATCAAAACTATTATTATGATTCTCCAAATGGTCTTTATCGATATTAGTAATAACAGACATTAATGGCTGTAAGTGTAAAAATGATGCATCACTTTCATCTGCTTCAGCTATAAGGTAATCACTAGAGCCTAGTTTTGCATTATCAGAGTTTATTATTTTTCCCCCAATAATATATGTTGGGTCATAGTTTGCTATATTCAAAATATGCGACAAAATTGAAGTTGTTGTTGTTTTACCATGAGTGCCTGCAATCGCAATACCAAATGTGAAGCGCATTAATTCTGCAAGCATTTCTGCCCTTTTTATTATTGGAATATTTAATTCCTTTGCGTATATATATTCAACATTTTCTATATCAATTGCACTTGATACAACAACGACATCACTGGATAAAATATTTTCTTTCTTATGACCAATAGAAATTTTAATATTTTTCTTTTTTAGACTATCTACTACTTTTGAATTACTAATATCTGAACCACTAACCTGATAGCCTAAATCACTTAAAATTGATGCTATACCAGACATACCGCTACCACCAATACCTATAAAATGGATTTTTTTCACGCGCGTCATTGTTTTTCTTTTTAAATTAATTTCCATATTCTAATTATTACGCATATTATTAATTATTTCATCGCATATATTCTTTGTAGAATCTTTCATATTTAATTTTAATACATTTTTTTTTAATTCTTTTGTAATATTCGAATTTTTTATTAAAGATAAAAAAATACTTGCAAGGTAATCTTGTGTTAAGTTTTCTTGGTTAATTACAATAGCAGCATTATTATTTTGCAAATATTCGCAATTTTTCATTTGATGATCATCTACAGAATATGGATATGGAATAATAATTGCAGGTATTCCTAAATTCATGATTTCTGTAATTGTAATTGCTCCTCCCCTACACACAATGACATCACACCAATTATAAACTTCTTCCATATCTTCAATATATTCTCTCAGATCAATATTTATATTTATATTTCTATACTGAATTTCTGCCACTTTGTATGTTTTTCCTGTTTGATGAATAACATTAACCTTTAAATTTGTTGTATTTATTAATTTATAGATTGATTGAGGAATCACCTCGTTGAATATTTTTGCTCCTAAACTTCCGCCTATAACTAATATATTAAATTCTTTTTTATTATTCTTTTTTTCTAATATACTATTTTCGTATCTTGAAGGATTTCCTAAAAACTTATATTTTTTATTGTTTATGTTCATTGGGAATCCTAATATAACTAAATTTGAAAAAAATCTAATTAAATTATTTGTCATTCCAAAAATAATATTTTGCTCATGTACTATAATTTTCTTTCTAAGTACATATGCTGCAACAGCACATGGAAAACTAATATAACCACCCATTGATAACACTGCATTTGGCTGAAAATTTTTTATTATCTTAATAGCTTGAAATATTGATTTTAATAACATGTAAGGTAGTTTTAAATATATAAGTAATCCCTTTCCTCTAATACCTGAAAAATCAACGTATTCAATTGGAATATTAGTATCTTCTATTATCTTTTTTTCCATCCCTTTTTTAGTGCCAATCCATAAAACAGAAATATCTTTCGATATTAAATAGTTTGCAATTGAAAGACCTGGGTATATATGACCTCCTGTCCCAGCTGCAAATATAACTACTTTTTTTTGTATATTTTTCATATGTTAAAACTATCTTATAGAGCTATTCAAACTTTTCTTATAAACATCTCTATATATTCTAAATATTATAGTTACAGATAATAATGAAACTAAATAATTACTTCCACCATAACTAAAAAACGGAAGAGCTAAGCCTTTTGTAGGTGCAATACCTAATACAACTGCCATGTTAAAGAAAACCTGAGATGTTATAAATATACCAATCGCGTATGATAAATAACCCTGAAAAACTAAACCAACCCTCATAGCTTTTTTACCAATTGATATGCATTTTCTAAGGAAAAGATAGAATAATAAAATAATAAAAAGTATTCCGAAAATACCTAATTCCTCAGCGAGAACAGCAAAGATAAAATCTGTATGAGCCTCTGGCAAATAAAATAGTTTTGATGTACTTGATCCTAAACCTTTCCCAAAAACACCACCACTACCAATAGCCATTAATGAATAACAGAGTTGATATCCTCCATCTAAGTAATCCTGACAAGGTTCAAAAAAATCAAGTCTTTTTCTAATGTAAGCATAGTTAGCAATAATTATTGCTCCTCCTATAAAACCAAAAAATGCAACAGTTACTAAATAAATAAATCTTGCGTTTGCTAGAAAAAGCATAATCAAAGTCATGAAGAATAAAATAACTGTAGAACCAAAATCTGGTTGTAACATTAAAAGTACAGCGCTAATAAAAAACCAAAAAAAAGGTATAACAAATATCTCAAGTTTTTTTATATTTTTACTATTAAAATCTAAAAACGCACATAGCCAAACAATATAAAATAATTTATAAAACTCTGATGGTTGTAGATTGAATCCATAGAAACTTAGCCATCTAGTACTTCCACCAACTGTATTTCCAATGTTTGGTATGACAACAATAATTAATAATGTAATAAAAAAATAGAAGAATACTTTATAATTTTTTTTAATATTATATGTGCTTAAATATATAAAAAAAGAACAAACAAATATACTAAATAAAAGATAACATACCTGACGAAATAAAAAATGGAAAGGGTAATTATGTTCTTGTGTGGAAAGCTCAATAGATGCTGTGCTTAAAGTTATTAACCCAAATAAAATTATTGTTAGAATTATAAAAAAAAGATTTAAATCAAAAAAAGGTTTAATAATATTACTTAAATTATTATTTCTTTTATTATTCATATAAATTGTTCATTTGTATTGATTAATTGCATGATTTTTGAAACTTTTACCCCTTTCTTCAAACGATTTATACATATCATAACTTGAGCATGCAGGCGATAATATAATATACATATTTTCTTCACAGTTTTCTTTTTTTATATTTATAAAATTAATAGCTTCGCATACAGCATGTTCCATATTGTTCGCAATTGAAATGTCTTTAACAGATTTCAAGGCATTTTTAAGAAAATTTTTGCTTTCACCAAAAAAAATTATTTTATCTACTTTATTTTTTAGAACTTTTTCTAATTCGCTATAGTCATTAGTTTTTGATCTGCCGCCCATTAAAAGTACTATATTTTTATCAAGAGATTTTATAGCTGATATTGTAGAGTCTATATTTGTAGATTTTGAATCATTTATCCATGAAATATTGTCGTTTTTTAAGAAGTTTTCCATTCTATGTTCTACACAACCAAATTTTTTTATAGTTTGTGCTGCTAATTCCACGTCTAATTTTAAGGCTTTTATAACAGCTAAAGCGGCACAAATATTAATAAAATTATGTTTGCCAATAAGCTGCACATCATTTTCACTTATTATTTTCTTTTTTCCTTGAGAAATATAATTAATATTATTTTCTTTAATGATACCAAAATCATTAAGACTTTGGCCTACATCTGCACCAAAAGTATATCTTTCTTCTGTAGCTTTAGAATTTATATTATTATCTAATCTATTGAAAATAGAGATTTCAGCATTATTAAATATTTTATTTTTTAATATTACGTAATTTTCAAAATTCTCGTGTCTATCTAAATGGTCTGGTGTTATATTTGTTATTAAAGAAATTTTGCTATTAATTGTTTTCGTCATCTCTAATTGAAAACTTGATAGCTCTAAAATATTATATTCATAATCTTCACTTAATAACTCTAATACTGGTAAACCAACGTTTGCACCTGCTTTTACCTTCTTTCCTAAGTTTTTTAATATATGCTCAATAAGAAGTGTTACAGTAGTCTTTCCATTTGTGCCAGTTATGCAGATAACATTTTTTCTTTTTTTACCATTAAAAATATCTATATCTGTTTGAATATTTTTTTTTGAAATTTTAATTTTTTCTATAATATTTTTTTCTAATTTTATTCCAGGGCTTACAATAAAGTTATCGTGATTTTCTATGTATTCTTCTTTAAATTCACCCAATATTATTTTATTTTCATTTATTTCTTTCTTTATTTCTTTTGTAATTTCTAAATCTTTTCTAGTATCATATACTATGAAATCACAATTTATTTTATTTAAATACTTAGCAATTGATTTTCCAGTTTTTCCTAATCCAATGATTGCTAATGGTAAATTACTTTTTATCATAACTTATAATTTTTTATCTCAATTTTATTGTTGCCAAACCTATTAAAATAAGAATGAAACTTATAATCCAAAATCTTACTACTATTTTTGGTTCTGCCCATCCTTTTTGCTCAAAGTGATGATGAAATGGCGCCATCAAAAATACTCTTTTTTTTCTATATTTGAATGACAATACCTGAATAATTACCGAGAGTGCTTCTATCACAAAAATACCTCCCATTATTATTAATACTATTTCTTGTCTTACGATAACAGCCATCAGACCAATTGCAGCACCTAATGATAATGCTCCGACATCACCCATGAATACTTGAGCAGGGTAGGTGTTAAACCATAAGAATCCAAGGCCAGAGCCAACTATAGCGCCTATAAAAATTGTAATCTCTCCAGCATCCTTTATATATGGTATTAAAAGATATTCAGAAAAATTTATATTCCCACTTAGATAAGCAAATATTCCTAAAGCACCACTTACTAAAACAATTGGCATAATTGCTAACCCATCTAACCCATCTGTTAAATTTACTGCGTTACTTGTAGAAACTATTACCAACATGACAAAAGGAATAAAAAAGATTCCTAGGTCAATTACTATGTCTTTAAAGAATGGAATAATAAATTGTTGTTCTTGTGGACTTTCTATAAACTTGAACATGATGAAGGATATAATGCCTGCAGCAAGTAATTGTAGAATAATTTTTGTTTTTGCAGACATACCATTTTTATTTTTTGTTAACTTTTCGTAATCGTCAATAAAGCCGATTATTGCAAAAACTATGGTTGTGGAAATTAAATATAGGATATATTTATTTTCTAAATCTGACCAAATTAATGTTGAAATTAATAATGACGATAAAATTAATAAACCACCCATAGTTGGTGTTCCTGATTTATTCATGTGCGAGCTAGGTCCGTCTTCTCTTATAACTTCTGATAGATTATTAATTTGAAATTTATTAATTATAAATGGACCTAAAAAAAGAGAAATTGATAAAGCCGTTATAATACTTAAAATTGATCTTAATGTAATATATTCCAAAACCATAAAGTTTTGGTTAATGTCACTAAGAAAATCTAATAAATACAGAAACATCTTACAAACTCCTAGTTTTTAAAAATTCCACATATTCTTCTAGTTTAGCTGATCTTGAACCTTTAATAAGTATTACTGAAGAAGACTCTAGGTTATTATTCAAATATGATTTTAAACTTTCTGCATTTTCAAAATGATAACCATTTAAACCAAATACATCTGAAGCAAATTTACTATTTACACCAATACTTAAAAATTTATTAATTCCTCTTTTTTTTGCAAACATGCCTATCTCTGCATGAAAAGTTTTTGTATCTTTTCCTAACTCTACCATATCACCCATCAAAACCAATTTATTTTCATCAAAGCTTGACAAATATGTGATTGCCGCTTCAAAAGAGTTAGGATTTGCATTATAACAATCATCAATTAATTTTATATTTTTTTCTAATTTATATAAATTTAATCTTGATGATACTTCCTGAAAATTTTCTAATTTTTTTACTATATGTTCTATTTCAATCCCTAGGCTTAGACAAATAGACATAGCGCATCCAGCATTATAATAATTGTGCTCACCATTAATTGCTAATTTTAAATCGATATCCTTGTTATTTATAGAAAATTTATAAAAATTTTCTTCACATCTATTAACCTTTAAAAAACTTGTCTTATATGGAAAATTTTTAATTTTATTCATAAATTTTTTTATAAAGCCATATTCTTTTCCAAAATATAATTTATTGCCCTTTTTAAAATTATTATCATAGTTGTCTGAAGAATTAATCACTGAAACACCATCTTTATTTAGCTGTTTAAATAAACTAAATTTTTCTTTTGCTGTATTTTCTAAGTTTTTGAAGCCTTCAATATGCGCAAAGCCAATATTTGTTACAGCTGCTACATCTGGCTTAACAATTTTTGCTAGTGGTTCGATTTCGCCCATGTGATTTGAGCCAATTTCAATAATTACAAAATCTTCATCTTGGTTAATTGAAAAAATTGTTAAAGGTACACCAATATTATTATTTAGATTTCCTTTTGTGTAACATATTTTGAAATCTGATAATATATGAGCGACCATTTCTTTAACTGTAGTTTTGCCGTTTGAACCAGTAATTGCAATAAATTTTGCATTACTTTTGCTTCTAATATACTTACTTAAATTATGTAAGGCCTCAATTGTATTTTCGACCTTTATATATGAATTTGTTTTTAAATTTATATTTTCTATATTTTTTGAAGTTATGATGCATGAAGAGTTTTGAATAACATCTTGGATAAAATCATGTCCGTCGTAAACTTTACCTTTAATACAAATAAATACGTCATCTTTCTTTATTGTTCTTGAATCTATTGAAAAATTTGAAACTAATTGATCTTTTCCAAATAATTTTCCATTTAAATGTTCTGCGATTTTTGATAATGAATATTTTTTCATAATTTTAATATTTTTTTAACTACCTTATCATCGCTATGTAGAATTTTCTTATTTTTAACGATTTGAAATTCCTCATTCCCCTTTCCTAAAATTAAAACTATATTTTCTGAGTTTTTTAGTTCAAGAGCTTTCTTTATTGCTTTTTTTCTGTCAAATATAATTTTGTATTTTGTGAGGTCTTTAAATCCGGAGATTATATCATTTACTATCATTTTTGGTTCTTCATTTCTTGGGTTATCATTTGTTATAATGATTTTATCAGAATTATTTGAAACAACTTTTCCCATTAATTTTCTTTTCAGGCTATCTCTATTACCCCCGCAACCAAATACAGTAATAATTTTTTTATTTATAAAATGTTTTTTTGTGGAAATTAGAACTTCATTAATTGCTTCTGGTGTATGAGCAAAATCTATGAATGTTATAGGTCTTCCTTTTGAGTTATATTTATTCATTCTGCCATTAACATGTTTAATTTTACCAATATTGTCTATTAATAAATTGTATTCTTTTTTGTTTGAGGCTACTGTTGCAATAGATATTAGTAGATTTATTATTGAAAATTTTCCATATAATTTTGTAGAAATTTTTCTTTTACCGTATTTTGAGTTTATATTAAAATTTATTCCTGAATCTAAAAAATTAATATCAGAAGCGTAATAATCAGCTTTATTATTATTTATTGATACAGTTAACAAATTATTTTCTTTTTTTAATATGTTATAGATTTTTTTACCATAAGTTCCGTCAATGCAAATTATTTTTTTCTTACTTTTGTACTCTGTAAATAATTTAACTTTTACATTGAAGTAGGAGCTCATTGTTTTATGATAATCAAGATGATCTTGACTTAAATTTGTAAATACTACAGTGTCAAATTCTACTCCTCTTATTCTATTTTGATCTATACCGTGCGAAGAAACCTCCATTGTAATAGTTTCAGCATCTTTATTTATGAAACTTCGTATGTTCTTATTTATATTAATTATATTTGGAGTAGTTAATTCTTTATTTTTTAGATTTGGATATATACCGCTTCCAGATGTACCAATTATTCCGCATTTTTCTTTTTTTATTTTTTTGAGTTGTCCTATGAAATCAGATACTGATGTTTTTCCATTTGTACCTGTTATTCCTATAATCTTTGCATCTAATTTTTTTATTTTATAAAATTTTCTTGCTAGATTAGACATTGATTCATTTATATTATTTACCTTATAAAATAAACATGAATCATTATATTTATTTATATCTATATGATTATTTTTACAATAAATAATTAAGCTTGCGCCTTTTTGTATTGCTTCTTTGATATAAGATTCTTTTGTTTTTAAAGTGTCTTTTAAAAAAAAAATATAATTTTTTTTTATTTCTTTACTATTTTCACTAAGCCCAGATATATTTATTTTGCTATGCAAAAATATCTTACTATTAATAAGATCTTGTAATTTCATTTATCTTTCAAAATTTACTCATCATTCACAGATCCGCTAACCCATTCGGCTGCTGCTGATATATCCCTACCTATTCCATCGAATGTGTTACAACCAACCAATAGAGTAAATCCTATAAATATTATTCCATAATACATAATTTTTTTCATATATAACTCCTTTAATTTAATCTGCTTGCTTTCTTAAAAATGCTGGTATGTCTAGAAAATCTAAATCTAATTCACCATTGCTATTTTTTTTGTACTCTATATTTTTTTCTATTTTTATTTTTTCTTTCTTTTCAATATTTTCCTCATTCTTTTCATAAGAATCATATTGATCTTGTTTTGCGTAATTTGGATATGCATCCTCACTTATATAATTTTCCTCTTGGTTAATTATTTCATCTTCAAAATTATTCACCAATATTTCAGGTTCTTGTTCGGAAATAATTTCTTTATTACTAATTACTGGATCTAATTTTATGTCAACTATTTTTTCATTAATATTTTCTTGTGTTTTTAGTGTTTGGGTATTATTCATACCTGTTGCCACAACTGTAACCTTAATTCTATCTTCCAATGACTCATCAATTGTTGTACCTACAATAACATCGGCTTCTTCTTCGTCTACCAAACTACCAATATGTTCGCCTATGGCCTCAAATTCACCATTCGTTAAACTACCATCTGAAGTTATGTTTATTAACAAACCTTTTGCATCTTGAACATTTACATCTTCTAATAATGGGCTTGCGATAGCTTGCCTGATAGCATCCTCTGCTCGATCTATTCCTTCACCAATACCGCTTCCCATCATTGTTGAACCTGCATTTGACATTACACTTTTTACATCTGCAAAATCTAAGTTTATCTCGCCAGGTTTTGTTATTAATTCTGCAATGCCACCTACTGCTCTTTCTAATACTGCATTTGATTGGTTCTTAGCTTCTGATAAAGGCATATCTTTGTCTGCACATAATTTATCATTAGGAATAATGATTAATGAATCTACTTTAGATCTTAAATCTTCTATACCAATTTCAGCATTTTTCATTCTCTTTTTCTTTTCATATTTCCAGGGCTTAGTTACAACAGCGACTGTAAGAATACCTAATTCTTTTGCTAATTCTGCTATTACTGGAGATGCTCCTGTTCCTGTTCCGCCTCCCATTCCTGCGGTAATAAATAACATATCACAGTTTTCAATTGCTTCTTTCAACTTATCTCTATCTTCAACAGCTGCTTGCCTTCCGATTTCAGGATTTGCGCCTGCTCCTAAACCTCTTGTAATATTATGTCCAATGTTACATTTTCGATTATCGTTAACAGGATTATTTTTTAAATCCTGCGCATCAGTATTGACACAAATGAAATCAACTCCACCTACTTTATTTTTAATCATATATTCAATGGCATTATTTCCACATCCTCCAACACCAACAACTTTTATATCAGCTTGCTGCTCTCTAGTATCAATTAATTCAAAAGACATAATGGACCTCCGGGGTTTTTAAAGTGTATATTTCTGTATTTTCAATTTCAGCTGAAACTTGATTTTGATAATCTTTAATATTATCTGGACTAATATTTAAAATTCTTAAAGAGTCAGTCGCTATTTTACTAAATACCGGAGCTGAAACTTTGCTTCCAAAAAACTGCCTTGCTTTCGTTTTTGGCTCACTAATAACAACAACAATTACTAATTTTGGATTTGTTATTGGGGTTATGCCTGCAAATAATGATATGTGTTCTTTATTATCATATTTTTCATTTTTGTTACCTGTATATAGCTCAGCTGTTCCAGTTTTGCCTCCAACACTATAACCTTTTACTGCAGCATTATAGCCAGTTCCGCTCTCAACATTCTTTTTTAATATTTCTTTTATTTTAATAAAACTAGTTTTATATTTTTGATCTTTATTTTTTTGAATAGAAATATTTTTTAAAATCCTAGGATGTATAACAATACCCTCATTTGCTATTACGCTGTATGCTTTTGCTAACTGCAAAGGAGTTACTTTTAAAGCATACCCTAAGGCATGTGACCGTAAATCACTGTCTTGCCATTCAGTATGATGATTTAACTCACCTTGAATTTCTGAAGGAAAATTTATATTCACCATTTCGCCAATACCTACATACTCTAAAAGCTCGTGGTATATTTTTTTATCAAATTGATTTGAAATTAAAATACTACCAACATTACTTGATTTTAAAATTATTCCCTCTAGAGTTAGGGGTCCATGATTTTTATAATTGTCCCTGTATATCTTTTTACCAAACTTTATATACCCTGGGGACGTATCAAAAATATCTCCTAAATTAACTTTTCCTGAATGAAGTGCTGCTGCAACTAAGAATGGTTTAATTGTTGATGCGGGTTCAAGTGAATCAACAATCGCTCTATTTCTCTCAGCGCTCTTTGTGTAAGAATTCCTATCATTAGGATCATATGATGGATAACTTGCTGCTGCTAATATATCACCATTAGTTGTATCTAAAATTACTACAGATCCTGATTTTGCATTGATAAAATTAATTTGTTTTTTTAATTCTCTAAATGCAACATATTGTAGCCTTTTATCTATTGTTAATTCTAAATCCTTTCCATTTTTAGGTTCGCTAACAAGACTTATGTCTTCAATATATTTTGTATTTTTATCTTGCCTGACAATTTTTTGCCCATCACTTTCTTTTAAATGAGTCTCGAAAGATAACTCAAGACCCATACCACCAATATGATCAATATTTGTTTTACCGATTAATGAAGCAAAAGTTTCTCCCTCTGGATAAAATCTTTGAGGTTCTTTTCTGAAGGCTACTCCTTTTAACTTTAATTTTTTTATTTCATTTATTTGATTAAGTGATGAAATCTGTCTTTTGATATAAATAGATTTTTTTTTCTGTTTTCTTTTAATACTATTTAGCAACGAAGGGCATTTTTTATTTATTATTCCACAAAGTTTTTGAATATTTTCTTTATCGTTTTCATTTAAAAAAATTTTCGGATTGTTAACTTCTAATGTATCTAATAAAATACTATCTGCTAAAATATTTTTATTTCTATCTACTATTACACCTCTATTTGCTTTAATAGTAACTTTTCTAATTTCTCTTTTTTGTATTTCACTGACATATTTTATATTCTCTGTAAACTGCAAATTGATGCATCTAATTAAAATGATACTTACAAGTATTAAAAAAAAGAATTTTATATAGTCTATTTTTTTTAATTGTTTAAAATAATTAATCATTGATATTAATTAGCACCCTTTTTTTTGGTATTGACATATTTAAATATTTTACTGCTCTTGCCTCAATTCCACTGTGTGATGTATATCTACTTTCTATGATTCTTGTCTTTTTCCATTCATTTTTTAACTCATATTTTTGATTTGATAAAGATTGAAGACTTCTGAATTGTGATCTTGTTAAATGCTCTAACCAAATAATGCTAAAAGACAAAATTATATTTAGAATTATTAGCACACATATTGTATAAATTTTCAGATTACTCATATTCTTTCAGCTACCCTAATTTTCGCACTACGTGCTCTAATATTTTCTTTTATTTCTTCTTGTGTAGCATTTAAAGGTGTTTTAACTTTTTTTAAATTTAAATTTTGACTAATATTTTTTATAGGCAATTTACTAATTATATTTTTATTTGTTGAATGATTATTAATAAAATTCTTAACTATTCGATCTTCTAAGGAATGAAAGCTAATCACAACTAATCTCCCACCAATCTCCATAATTTTTAAACAATCGTCTAAAATTTTTTCTAATTCTTGTAATTCTTTATTAATAAAAATTCTTATTGCTTGAAAACTTTTTGTTGCTGGATTTTTTTTATAACTTGTTCTCTTTGGATAACATTCATTTATGACTTTTGATAAATCTACCGTAGTATGTAGCAAGTTTTCTTCTAATGCTTTTTTAATGGATTTTGAAATTTTATAAGAATACTTTTCTTCACCATATTTTTTTAAAACTATACTTATTTCCTTGACATCAGCTTCTCTTAACCAGGCTAATGCTGTTAGGTTTGATGAAGTGTCCATTCTCATATCTAAAGGACCTTCTTTCATAAAACTAAACCCTCTTTCAGCATTATCTAATTGTGGTGATGAAACTCCTAGATCTAATAAAATACCATTAACTTTTTTTGATTGATTATGTTTTTCAACAATATTTAAAATGTTACTAAAATTGCTTCTCTCAAAAATAAATCTTTTATCATTTTTAAAATTTTTTCTTGCACAATATTCTGCTTCTTGATCCTTATCGATTGCAATTAATTTTCCATTTAATCCTATCTTATTCAATATTTTTTTTGAATGACCACCTCTTCCAAAAGTACAATCAATATAAGTACCATCAGATATAATATTTAAATTATTTATTGCTGTGTTTAACATTACCGGTTGATGTGATGTATTCATAATCTCTAATTTATAATTTAAGTTCACTCAATGCCTCATTGTTTGAATCACTATTTTTATTAACATCTAGCCAGTTTTTAATATTTTTATTCCAGATACTTTCAGACCATAATTCAAATTTACTTCCTTGCCCTAACAAAACTATTTTTTTTTCTATGGAAGCATATTCTCTTAAAGGAGTAGGAATTAAAAATCTTCCCTGAGAGTCAATCTCTGATTCTGTTGCATAACCTATTAGTAATCTTTGTATGAAACGTGCTTCCTTGTTATAAGAAGGTAGGTTCGATAATTTTTTTTCAATTATTTTCCAAGCAGCTAAAGTATATACTAACAAACATTTATCTTTATCTGCTGTAATAACTAAATTACATTTATTTTTAGAACAAAATTGCTTCCTATACCTGTTTGGCATTGAGGCTCTACCTTTCGCATCTATATTTAAATTGCTTATACCTTTAAACATTATTCTTTAATCCCCACAATTACCCACTTTTAGCCACATAATGCTACAAAAAAATATATTGTCAAGATTTTTCTATATTTGTCAATGACTTACGAAATAAATTTGAGGCAAAAGTGCTGATTAAATCAACAATATATATGTTGTACTTAATAAACAACTTTAAGTATTAATTTTTGCGAAAAATTGACGAGTCGACCTATAAGCTGGGTTCTGTTGAATGTAATCATTAATCTTGTATGTTTGTCACCAAACACATCTAGCAACCTACCCAAAAGCAGTACGAGTAGCACTATTGCTTTTCTATTTGGCCTTGCTCCGAGCGGGGTTTGCCATGCCAATAATATTACTATTATTGCGGTAAGCTCTTACCTTACCATTTCACCCTTACAATTAAATTGCGGTATCTTTTCTGTTGCACTTTCCGTAAGTTCACACTTCCCAGGTGTTACCTGGCGCTCTACTCTTTGGAGCCCAGACTTTCCTCTTTGTAAAAACAAAGCGATTACACAGTCGACTCAAATTCAATTAAATATTAAATTCTATTTATTTGCAAGGTGGATATATTTCTTATAAATATCGTTTTTGTTGATCTTAAAACGCTTACACACTATTTTTAAAGCTGTACTATATGAAATCTTATAATCTATTAAAAATTTAATAAATTCTTCAATTTCATTTTCTGAATAATCTTCATTATTATTTTCTGAAGCCGGAATAATAAATACAAACTCTCCTTTAAGCTTTTCTTTATTATCTTTTTCAAAATAATTTAGCCAATCATCAATTTTTTTTATTTTTATATCTTCATAAATTTTTGATATTTCTTTTGCTATACATAATTCTTTATTATTATTATATATATTTCTTAATTCAGTCAGCGTACTAATTACTCTATTTGGAGATTCGAAAAAAATTAATGCGCAATCATTTTTTGTACTATTTTTTAGAATTTCTTTCTTTTGAGATATTTTTTTTGGCAAAAACCCAATAAATTTAAAGCCATTTGCCGCATAACCACTAGCGCAAATTGCGGATATCACGGATGAAGCTCCTGGTATTGGCGTAATACAAATATTTTCCTTATGGGCTTGTGAAATTATCACATCACCTGGGTCTGATATACAAGGAGTACCAGCATCAGAGATAATGGCTATATCGTCACCTTTTTTAAGTAATTTTATTAAATAATCACACCTTTCTAGCTCATTAAACTTATGATAGCTCACTTGTCTTGTTTTTATACCATATGCATTCAATAACTTTTTACTATGGCGAGTATCTTCCGTTGCAATTAAAGTAACCTTCGACAATATTTCAACAGCTCTAAATGAGATATCATTTATATTACCAATTGGAGTCGCAACAACATATAATGTACCAAATTCGATGTTTTTATTACTATTATGCAAAATTTTAGACCTTTAAATATAAATACTTACTTTAAATTATTCTTAATAATAATTATTAGTATATTGCTTTATGGTTGCAATACAAACATTATGGAAATTATAGCAGATGACGAATTACAAAAAGAAAGTACAAATTCAAATAAAAATCAAGAAGACAGGGATAAATTTAATATAAACGAGCTTCTCATTGAGAAAGAGCCTATTTTATTAACAAATCTTACCCCAATAAAAAAAATTGCTATTTTGCTACCTATGACAGGAAAATATTCAAAGATTGGAAAATCCATACTAGATGGTATTAATATTCAGCTAGATTCAATATCAGAATACGAAAAACCAGAAATTTCTATTTATGACACAGGCGATGAAGATGTAAATATAAAAAATATTTATTCTGAAATAACTGGGCAAAATTTTGATTTTGTTATAGGCCCTCTTAAAAAACCATTAATAAATAAAATAATTAGCTATGATAAAGGGACTATTCCAATATTAACCTTAAATTATTCAAATAAATTAAATAAATATTCAAAAAATGTGTATCAATTTGGACTTCTTCCAGAAGATGAGGCAATTTGCATAGCTGAAAAATCTATCATTGATGGAAATAATAATGCATCTATTCTTTATCCAAATAATAACTGGGGAGAGAGAATAGCGCAGTCTTTTTCATTAAGGTTTGAAGAGCTAGGGGGGAAAATTATAGATAACGTTGTTTATAATGAGGAAAATAAATCTATTAATAACTCAATTAAAAACTTACTAAATATTGAAGATAGTATAAAAAGAAAAAATAAAATACAAAATATTCTAAATGTAAAATTACAATTTAAACCATATATTGCAAATGATTTAAATACAATTTTTGCCGTTGGCACATCTAAAAAAATGCGAATAATAAAACCGCAATTTGATTTTAATTTTGCTGAAAATATACCTTTTTATTCAACATCTCATATTTACAACGGAATAATTAACAAAGAAAAAAATAGTGACCTGAATGATATTAAATTTTGCGATATACCTTGGTTATATAATAAAAAAAATATTGTTGATAAAGAATATTTTTTTGAAAACAATGAAAAAAAAGACCTTTTAAGATTCATTGCTTTAGGCATGGATTCTATTAAAATAATTTATAATATATATGAACTCGAATTATATAAAGATAAATACTTACCTGGCGACACAGGATATTTAAAACTAGACGAATTTAATAAAATTAGGAGAAACCTAATAATTGTTAAATTTAAAAATGGTAAAGCCATAAAGACACGTTTTTGAATATGCTAGATAAAAAACACATAAATTTTTTTAAAAAAATATTACCAAATGATTTTGTTCTTAGTGAACCAGGTGATTGTTGGGCATATGGGTATGACAATAGTAAAATGCATGTTCTTCCAGAATGTGTTTTATTTGTTCAGAATAAATTTCAAATAAAAGATATTGTAGACTATTGTTATGAAAAAAATATTTCAATAACTACAAGAGGAAGAGGCACTGGTAATACAGGTGGGTCTGTTCCTATAGAAAATTCTATTGTTTTATCAATGGAAAAAATGCAAAAAATTATTAAAGTTGATCTTGATAATAGACTTGCAATCGTAGAACCTGGTGTAATTAACAAAACTCTACAAAATACCTTAGAAAAATATAATTTCTTTTGGGGGCCTGACCCATCAAGTCAAGAATATTCAACTATTGGAGGGAACATAGCTAATAATTCTGCTGGCCCTAGAGCTATTAAATATGGGACGCCAAGAGATAATATCTTAGGATTAGAATTTATTTCTGGTACAGGAGAAATTCATAAAACTGGCGTTAAAACATCAAAAGGCGTTGTCGGCTTAGATTTAACAAGAATATTTACTGGCTCAGAGGGAATATTAGGTATTCTTACGGAAGCAACCTTAAAAATTCTTCCAAAGAATAACTCTATAAAAACTATAGAAATTACCTTTGAATCCATTAGTGATGCAACCAATATGATTATTAGCCTGATGACACAACCCATAACACCATACAAATTAGAATTTATTGATGAGGAATCAATAAAACTTATAAATAATATGAAAAAAGATCATTATAATAAAGAATCAAAGTCAGCAATACTTTTAGAATTAGATGGTGAAGAAGAATATATTGAAATTATTAGCAAAAAAATTATAAATACAATTAAGAAAAATAATTATAAAAATCTAACTATTGCTAATAATAAAGATGAGATAGAAAGTCTATGGTCTGCTAGAAAATCACTTTCTCCTGCATTAAGAGAGATAGGTGGTTACAAAATTAATGAAGATATTGCTGTTCCAATTTCAAATTTAACTAATCTTCTTAATGACTTAAAAATAATATCAAAAAAATATAATATAAAAATTGTGAATTTCGGTCATGCTGGAAACGGCAATATTCATGTAAATCTATTATTTGATAGCGAAAATGAGAAGAATTCGACCAATTCAAAAAAATGTTTAGAAGAGATCTTTGATCTCACAATAAAACTTGACGGAACTATATCTGGAGAACACGGTATTGGAATTATTAAGAAAAAATATATAGAGAAAGAAATTCAAAACGAAACCTTAAATCTTATGAAAAATATAAAGAAACAATTTGACCCTAAAAATATCCTAAATCCTAATAAGACTATATAACTATATATTGCCTAATTCCTCTTCTTCTTCAGATAAATTTTCAATGAACGAATGTCTTTCAAATAATCTATCTGCATATTTTAATAATGGATTCGCACTTTTTGGTAATGTGATTTTATATTCCGATAATCTCCAAAGAATAGGCGCCATACTACAATCAATTATAGAAAAATCATCACTTAAGAAGAATTTTTTTCCTTGAATAAAATCTAATGACAGCATCAAATTTTCTTTTAATTTTTCTCTTGCAGCATTTGATTTTTTTTCTCCACTAGATTTTAAGTCTTCTAGTAAACCATATAAATCCTTTTCAATGTAATGAAGAACCATTCTTGTTTTTGCTCTAATAACAGGATCAACCGGCATTAAAGGAGGATGAGGAAACCTTTCATCTAAATACTCCATAATTACTCTTGACTCATACAAAACTAAATTTCTATCGACGAATGTTGGAGTTGAATTATTTGGATTAAGCGCTATTAAATCCTCGTTATTTTCTCCAGATGGGACGTTGACTACATTAAACACAAGATCCTTTTCACCTAAAACTATTCTAACTCTATGTGATTGAGCACAATTAGGATCTGAATATAGTGTCATAGTATGCATATTGAATTACCTAAAGGTTAATGTATGTCTTTCCAAAATTCTTTTTTTGTATAGTACGCTATAATGGTGAAAATAAATATAAATAATAATACCCAGAAGCCGATTGAATATCTTTTTAATTTGGCCGGTTCAGATACGTATACTAGAAAATTAGTTATATCATTGGTCATTTGTTTAAATTCATTTTCGTCATATGTGCCTTTTGATTTTACTTCTAAAGCAATAGGAGTGTTATTAGAGTCTAAAATTACTTTTTGACCCCCTTGTAGACCAGCTAAAATATTTGGCATAGACGTATTTGGTAATGCCAAATTATTAAAACCTGTAGCTGTGTTATCATCCTCATAATAAGTATTCAATTTTGCGTATATATAATCAGCCCCTTTTGATCTTGCTGTTAAGCTTAAGTCAGGTGGTGCTGCATTAAACCAAATTAAAGCATCTGATTCTTTCATGGCAATAGTCATTGTTTCACCAATTTTTTTGTCTGCAAAAATTAAGTTTTTTGCGAAAACAGTTTCCTCAATATCTAAATCTTCCGCTAATGTACTCATTCTCATATACTTTAAAGAATGACATCCGCTGCAATAGTTCATAAAATATTTTGCGCCACGCTGAAGTGAAGCTTTATTATTTATATTGTTAATAGCTTTATAATTATCAACTATGCCACCTTTTTTTGCCGCGGAATAGGAAACATTACTCAATGTTAAAATTATCAATAACGAAATTATTATATTTTTAATCATCCTGTAACCCTATCTGGAACTTGTTTTTCTGTATTTAATCTAGTGTAAAGAGGAGTAATTGTCATAAAGATAACAAAAATACTAACTAGGACTAAACCAATAAGGACTGTTAAATAATTTTCACTAGTTATTCTAGTGATATCATAGATAGTAATCAAAGATAATAAAATTCCTGTAAATAAATAGCTGAAGAAATTACTTCTAGAAGTACTATAAAAGTATAAAAGAGCAAAAAATATAAAATACATCTCACTGAATCTTAAAGCTAAAGCACTATAAAGTGGTGTAGGTGCTTTTACTCCTAACCAGCCCAAAATTAAGAAACCTATCACAAATACAAAAAGATTAATTTTAAATAGAGAGCTTCTATACCTTATCGATTTTATTGGGTTCTTATCAATCCATGGTAAGAAAAATAAAACAACGATTGATAACGCCATTGCGAGGGCACCATAAGCCGGATCTGGAATCGCTCTTAAAATTGAATAAAACGGAGTGAAGTACCACACGGGAGCAATATGTTCAGGCGTTACTAAAGGGTTTGCGGGAATGAAGTTTGCATGCTCAAGAAAGTACCCACCCATCTCTGGCACGAAGAAAACTGTTAATGCGAATAAGAAAAGAAAAACTCCAATACCAACAAAATCTTTTACAGTGTAGTAAGGATGAAAAGGTACACCATCTAATGGTATGCCATTTTCATCTTTATGTTTCTTTATTTCAACTCCATCAGGATTATTTGAACCCACAGTGTGCAATGCTGATAAATGTAAAATCACAAGAAGCAAAATAACCATAGGCACAGCTACAATATGCAGGGCAAAAAATCTAGTTAATGTTGGATCTGATATAGCAAAGTCTCCTCTTATCCAGACGCCTAGTTCTGGACCTATAAATGGAATTGTAGTAAATAAATTTATAATTACTTGAGCTCCCCAATAAGACATTTGCCCCCAAGGAAGAAGATAGCCCATAAAAGCTTCTGCCATCAGTGCAAGATATATAAAAACTCCAAACAGCCAAATAAGCTCTCTAGGTTTTTTAAATGATCCATACATTAAAGCTCTAAACATATGCAAGTAGACGACGACAAAAAAGGCTGAGGCCCCAGTTGAATGCATATATCTTATTAACCAACCAAGATTCACATCACGCATAATAAATTCAACTGAGTCGAACGCGAGCTTAGCATCTGGTTTATAATGCATAGCAAGAAAAATGCCCGTGAAGATTTGTAAAAATAATATTAGAAAAGCAAGAGATCCGAAAAAATACCAAAAATTAAAATTTTTGGGGGCATAGTAATGTGTTAGATGGTCTTTAATAAAGCTTAATATGGGAAGTCTTTCATCAATCCACCCTATTACGCCAGTTGCTTGATTCTTTTCACTCATTCGTTAACCTTTTTTTGTTTCATTACTTCCAGGTAATTCACCAACAATCAATGTATTTTCATCTTCAAATCTATATGGAGGAACTTTTAAGTTTGCGCCAGCCGGACTACCGTTAGCAACTTTTCCGGCTAAATCAAAATTTGAACCATGACACGCACAAAAGAATTTATTTTCCCCAGGTTTATAAGCCGGGTTACATCCAAGATGTGTACAAACACCCTCTAAAACTAATATTTCAGGCTTCAAAGATCTAAATTTATTTTTTGCGAAATCTGGTTGTTGGTCAGTATTATCTGACATTGGATCTTTATGCTTAGTTTCGTTTGTATTTATACTATCAAGCATATCTTTTGTTCTTTTGACAACCCAAATTGGTTTTTTTCTCCAAATAAGGTCAATTTTCTCGCCTTCTTTAAGATTGCTTATATCAACTTTAACCGGAGCACCGGCAGCTTTAGCTTTTGCACTAGGCGCCATCGATGATAAAAAAGGCCATAAAGTTGCAGCTGCGCCAGTTCCACCAACTAACGATAAACTACCTGTTAAGAATTTTCTTCTGCCATTGTCAGGGTTGTCACTAGACATAGATAAAATTTCCTTTTCAATATTCCTAATATTTCAAACTTGGCGCTATTCTAGCATATTGAAATAAATTTTTGTGTGAAAAATTCTTATATTAGTGAATTTTTCAAGGATTGTATAAATAAGTCACATTCTTCTCTAGTTCCAACTGTGACTCTTAAGCAATTTTCCAAGCCTGGAGTTTCTGTCATATTTTTAATCAAAATTTTATCGCTCAAAACGTCATTAAAGATTTGATCAGCAGAATTTTTTAATACTTTAAAAAGTATAAAATTAGTCTTAGATTTATAGACTTTTATATGCTGTATTTTAGTCATTTCATCTTGCAAATATTCTCTATTTTTTATAATTTCTTCTGCTTGATCACAAAAGAAACTATTATTTTTAAAATAAATATGACTCATTTTTTGAGATACAGAATTAATATTAAATGGTAGCCTTAATTTATTTAACTCCCTGATTATATATTTTTGTCCAAATAAATAGCCTAATCTAATTCCAGCAAAACCGATTTTGGATAGGGTTCTCATTATTAATAAATTGTCAAAATCTTTTAATTGGTCAATAAAAGATTTTCCAGAAAAAGCCTCGTATGCTTCATCAATAATAACTAGACCATTTGCTTTTAGTAATATTTTTTTTATATCTTCTTTATCCCATAAATTTCCAGTTGGGTTATTTGGGTATGCTAAAAAAATCAGCGCAGGATTTAGCTCCTCAATCTTTTTAAGCATTAAATTTATATCTAAAGCAAAATTATCTTTTAGCAAAATTTCTTCAAACCTAAGGCCAACAACCTGAGCAATTTTTTTATACATACTAAAAGATGGTTTTGGTAGCAAAACGATATTTTCTGGTTTTAAAAAAGCATGAAAAATAATTTGTATTAACTCGTCAGAGCCGTTGCCAACTATAAAATCATAATCTTCGTTTAAGCTATAATTTTTTAATAAATTTTTTTTTAAATTTTGACAATCTGCATCTGGATATCTGTTTAAATTAACATTTTCCTGCCAATTTTGGTTTATATCCATTTCTAATTTAACTTCTATATCATATGGATTTTCCATCGCATCGAGTTTGATCATATTTTTTGAATCTAAAACTTCATATTCACTCAATGAATTTATGTCTTCTCTAAAAAAATTAATTATTTTTTTATTCATCGGGATCACTATTTTCTTTATAATTTCTTAAGGTTGCGGATTCTTTATGAGATGATAAACCCTCAGCATTTGCAATAATAGCAGCATGTTTTGATAGTATTTTTGAAGACTCTTCGGAGCACTGAATAACATTAGACCTTTTTTGAAAGTCATATACACCTAAAGGCGAAGAGAATTTTGCTGTCCCCACGGTTGGCAGAACATGATTTGTTCCAACGCAGTAATCACCAAAAACCATTGGACTATTTTCTCCAATAAATATAGCTCCAGCATTTTCAATTTTATCAACATATTTATTACCATCTTTAACAGATAGTTGAAGATGCTCTGGGGCTAGTTCATTTGAGATCTTAATTGCCTCTTCTATATTTTTACATTTTATAAATATTCCGAAATTATTTAATGAAGATTTAATTATATCGCTTCTGTCTAATGATGAAATTTTCTCTAACATAAATTCTTCCACTTTTTTTAGTAAATCATTATCTGGAGAAATCAATATTGATTGAGCCAATTGATCATGCTCTGCTTGCGCAAATAAATCTGAAGCGATCCAGGAAATCTTAGCTGAGGAATCTGCAATAACTAAAATTTCAGATGGCCCCGCAAAATTATCTATACCTACATCACCATACAATTCTTTTTTTGCTTCTGCTACAAATTGATTACCTGGTCCTACAATCATATCAACTTTTGGTATAGTTTTTGTTCCAAATGCTAAAGCAGCGACAGCATGTGCTCCTCCTATTCTAAAAACGCGGTCTACACCAGCTAAAAATGCTGCAGCAAGAACTAAATTATTCACTTCACCATTTGGAGATGGGACCACCATAATAATTTCATTCACTCCAGCAACTTTTGCTGGTACTGCATTCATCAGAACACTTGATGGGTAAACTGCAGATCCTCCAGGTACATAAATTCCTACTTTACTAATGGGGCTAATTTTTTCCCCCAATTTAATGCCTTCGCTTGTATATTCCCAAGACTTTAATTTTTGTTTGTTAGAAAATTCTTGTATTCTTTTTTTTGCAAATTTAAGGGCTTCTAATTCTTCTTTTGTAATTTTATTAATTGAAGAAGAAATCATATCTCTAGAGATTTCCAATTCATTTATATTTTTTACAGAGAAATTATCAAGATCCTTTGAAAATTTTATCAAAGCCTTATCTCTATGATTCCTAACTTCTTCAATAATATTTTTTACTATATTTTTTGTTTTAAGGGAATTTGTTTTTCTTGAAGAAATACATTCTTGTAAAGTTTCAACGAAATCTTTATCGGTAGAACTAATTTTTTTAATATTAACCATTAAGTTTTCTTTTTTCTACAGCCTCTGATAATTTATACAAAACTTTTTCTGTGTCCTCCCAGCCAATACATGCGTCGGTGACACTTTTTCCATAAATAAGATTTGAGTCGTTTATATTTTGATTACCCTCTACAAGATTACTTTCTATCATTAAACCTTTTATTCTTTTTTCCCCGTTACTTAATTGAAAAGCAATGTTATCCACAACTGATATTTGTTTTTTGTGATCTTTCATACTATTTGCATGACTACAATCAACGACAATTCTTTGAGGTAAATTAGCTTTATCAAGTCTTGCAGAAACTTCGTCAATACTTTTTTCATCGTAATTCACTTTTTTTGATCCGCCCCTTAATATAGTATGGCAATATTTATTCCCACTGGTTGAAAAAATTGCTGAATTTCCTTTTTTTGTAACTGAAAGAAAATGATGTGATCCTGAACCTGATTTAATTGCGTCAAATACAATTTGCAAATTGCCGTCTGTTCCGTTTTTAAATCCAACAGGGCATGATAGACCTGAAGCAAGTTCCCTGTGGCATTGACTTTCTGTTGTTCTTGCTCCAATTGCTCCCCAGCTAATGATATCAGAGATGTATTGAGGACTTATCAAATCCAAATATTCCGTGCCAGTTGGGATATCTAAATCGACAATATCTAATAAAAGCTTTCTACCGATTCTTAATCCTTCATTTACTTTAAAACTTCCATCAAGCATTGGGTCATTTATTAAGCCCTTCCACCCAATTGTTGTTCTAGGTTTTTCAAAATATACCCTCATTATTATAAGTAAATTATTCGAGACATCATTTGAGACTTTCTTTAATTTTTTCGCATACTCTATTGCAGCGACTGGATCATGAATTGAACACGGGCCTACAACAACAAAAACCCTGTCATCTTTTTCGTCTAAAATATTTTCAATATTTTTTCTAGAGTCAAGAATTGTTTTAATAGCTTGCTCACTTAAAGGGATCTCATCTCTTACATCCTCGGGAGTACTTAGCTCTTGCATTTCTATAATTCTTAAGTCATCTGTTTTTAATGTCATGTTATCTCGCTATAAAACTGTTTCAAAAGCACTAATTATATTTTCTACAGACTCGGTTTTTGTTTTCATTGAAGCTTTATTTGAAATTAATTGCGCACTTACATCAAAAATAGATTCCACTTCAACAAGCCCGTTAGCCTTTAGAGTCTTTCCGCTGTCTACCAAATCAACTATGTAATCAGCTAGACCAAGTATTGGTGCTAATTCCATTGATCCATAAAGCTTTATTATATCAACTTGTTTCCTTTTTTTAATAAAATAATCATTTGCACACTTTACATATTTTGTTGCTACCTTGATTCTTGGACCAGGCTCGCAATTTGGCAAAGAAGCTAAAACCATTCTACATTTTGATATACATAAGTCTAATGGGGTGTATAAATTATTCTCAGTATGTTCCACTAAGGTGTCTTTCCCTACAATTCCTAAATCTGCTGCACCATTTCCAACGTAAGTAGGAACATCAGATGCTCTAACAATAACAAGTTTCAATTTGGCATTATTTGTTTCGTATATCAATTTTCTTGAATCGCCCATATCTTCAATTGTATTAATACCTAATTTCTGAAGAAGCTCCATACCCTCTTTTAAAATTCTTCCTTTAGATATAGCAATAACAATATTGTCATTTATATTCATTGTGGCAGTCTCTTAATGCTAGCTCCAAGCTTAGTTAATTTTTCTTCAATACACTCATACCCTCTATCAATATGATATATCCTATCTACAATTGTTTCTCCTTCTGCGACCATACCAGCTAGAATTAGACTTGCCGATGCTCTTAAATCTGTAGCCATTACAGGAGCGCCAGTAAGTTTTTTAACACCCTTAATTATTGCTGTATTTCCATTAATTTCAATATCTGCGCCCATTCTAACCAACTCCTGCACATGCATAAACCTATTTTCAAAGACTGACTCTACAACCTTGCTTTTCCCCCTAGAAATAGAATTTAAAGCTATAAATTGCGCCTGCATATCTGTTGGGAAATCAGGATAAGGGTTTGTTACAATATTTACAGCATCTAATTTTTTATTTACCTTAATATTTATATTATCATTTTTTACAGCAATATTTGCTCCAGCTTTCTTCAACTTATTTATAATAACTTTTATTGTGTCAGGCCTCGTATGTGTTAATGTTAAATCTCCATTTGTTATTGCAGCAGCAACAAGAAAAGTTGCAGTTTCAATTCTGTCTGGCAAAACATCATAATTGCAGCCCTTGAGATTTTTTACACCCTCAATAGTAATAACTGAAGACCCGTCCCCATCTATTTTTGCGCCCATTAATCTTAAACAATTTGCTAAATCAATGATTTCTGGTTCTTTTGCAGCGTTTTTAATTACGGTCTTTCCAGTAGCCAAAACACCTGCCATCATTATATTTTCAGTACCTGTAACTGTTGCTGTGGGAAAATTAATTTTTGCACCCCGTAATTTTTTAGCTTTTGCAACAATATACCCATCTACTACTTTGATGTTTGCTCCCATAGCTCGTAAACCTTCAATATGTAGATTCACTGGTCTTGAGCCAATAGCACATCCCCCGGGCAAAGAAACTTTTGCTTCTCCAAAATGAGCTAGCAGAGGACCAAGGACTAATATGGAAGCTCTCATTGTTTTTACCATCTCATATGGTGCATACAAACTGTCAATTGAAGCAGCATTTATACAGACTTTCATTTTTTCATCGATAGATAAGGTGGCCCCCATTTCTGTGAGCAAAGAAATCGTAGTTGTTACGTCTTGTAGGTGTGGGACATTTCCGATAATAACATCTTCATTTGTGAGAAGACTAGCTGCTAGTATAGGCAGCACTGAATTTTTCGCGCCTGAAATTCTTACCTCTCCCTCTAGAGGCTTACCCCCGCTTATTAGTAATTTTTCCATTATGTTTTAGACTCAGACTCTAATCTATTGATTACTGATTCTATACCTGTTTCTTCTATTTCAGGCAGCAGACTTTTTCTTAAACTTTTTACAAGTCTAAGTCCATTTGCTACCACCTCAACAATTTTATATTTTTCGTCAACACTTTTCATGACATATATAACTTGGAATGCAGGTTTGCCTGCGCCAATTGATAATTCTGTTTTAACAAGATAGAAACCTTTGGTTTCTGATGAGCTAATAATTTTTATTTTGGAGCTTGAGTACTCAACGATTGTTTTTGCATAAATTCTTATTAGCTGATTTTTTAATGCAATTTTAAATCTATTTCTTATGTCTTCAGTTGTATTCTTATAATTTTTTTTTCCGAGTATTCTTCTTACAACTGAATCAAAATCAATTATTGGACTTATGATGTTGTCAACCCTGCCATAAAAAATAGTAATATCTTCTTCATATAATTTTTTATTTTTTTCAACATCTGAAAACAAATTGCCTGCAGCAGATAATATTACATCTTCTGGGCTTAATTTAGCTGCATAAGCGCAAGATGCGCCAACTAGTAGCAATGGAATTAAATATGTAAATATTTTTTGTATTTTAAATTTTCTCATAATGCATTATTTCACATAAACAAGTCATTCTTCAAGAAGCAAGCTATTTTATTTTTCTTTTCCTAAAGGTTTAAAGATAATTAATAATGACGGCAATAAAGTCAATGAGGCTAAAAGTGCTGTTAACATTGCTAAGCCCGTCAAAAGTCCGAAATATATTGTAGGTATAAAGTTTGATAAAGACAAAATAGAAAAACCAATTACAATTATTGAAGAGGTATAATACATAGCTTTTCCAATACTTCCATGACATATTTGTATTGATTTGGAATAATTATTATTTTGATAAAACTCTCTTTTGAATCTAATAATATAATGTATTGTATTATCTACAGCTATACCGACACTTATAGCAGCTATTGTAATTGTCATTAAGTCTAAAGGTATTGATTTTAGACCCATAAAACCTAAGACGAGTGTTGCAGGAAGTATGTTTGGAATAATAGCTATTAATGCCAAATAGAATGATCTAAATAAAATAATAAACATGAGCATTATAGATATAAATACAAAACCAATCGTCTGGATTTGGGAAGAAAACAAACTTTGCAGCATGTTGTTATATAGAACAAGCATATTTGTTGTATTAAATCTGTCACTAGAGTAACTCATCTCGCTAGATAAAAAATTTTCAACTCTTTCAATAAATTCTTTTCTATTTAAATTTTCATTAGAATCTATCATTCTTAATGTAATTCTTGTTTGTGTTTCGTCTTCTGACAAATATGGGTCGAATAATACATCTTTCACTTCGTCTGAAAGTGAATCTTTTATAGCGCCAATCTGTAAATCAGATAAGGGCTCATCATCATTTAAACCTATTGCTAATTTATATAATGTAGCTAAGGATAATACTTTACCAGTTTCTGGCTGGGACTCTAAATAATCATGTATCTTTTCTATTTCTTTAAACTTTGGTTTACTTAGCCAATATCCAGCAATTTCATCTTCTTCACCAAATAACTCTGATAATTCATCAAATTCCATATCATCATCTTGCTCACCAATAATTTTTTCATCTAAAGCTAATTTAGGTTTGTCAATAATAATGTCGAATGGAGTTGTGCCCCCAAGTTTTTTATCAATCTCAAGCATTCCTTGATGAATCTCAGTATCAGAATGAAAATAATCAATAAATCTATTTTCAACTTTAATTTTTGATATTCCAAAAATACTAACAACTGAAATCAAAGTAGCAACTAAAATAATTTTTCCATAATTATTTAATGAAAAATTTGCAAACTTATTTGTAATATTTTTTGTTATGTCATTTTTTTCAAAAATACTCTCATTTGGCAAAAGCATTAAAACGGTTGGAAAAACAATAAATGTAATTATAAATGCAGAAATTATTCCAAAAGTCATCAAATAACCAAAATCAATAACAGGCCTTATTCCACTAACAACAAGCGATATAAAAGCAACAATTGTTGTTAAAGATGTATATACGCAAGGAACAAACATATAGTGAATTGTTTCAGACACTGCGTCTTTTTTCGTTAGATTAAGATCTTTTGCTTTTAGTTCTCTATATCTTACTGCTAAATGAATAGTCATCGACATGGTTATGATTAGTAAAATTGCAGCAAAGTTTGAAGAAATTACGGTAATTCGCCAATCTATAAATCCAGCTAATCCGCTTACAAAAATTACAGAAATTATACAGCCAAATAGAGGTATAAAAATCCACCTAATACTTTTAAAAATTATAAATAATATTAAAACTAAAAAAATAAAAACTCCAAGTCCAAATTTTTTCACGTCTTGTGCAATGAAATCTGTCATGTCAGAAGTAATCATTGGTACACCTCCCAAAAACATGGAAGCATTACTTTTATATTTTTCAATTACTTTTCTAATTTTTTTTATGTTCTTTTTCTCTTTAATTGCATGAGAAGCGCTATAGTCCTTGAATTGTTTTTCTGCTTTTTTAAGAGATTTTTTTTCCGATTCTGTAAGTTGTCTTGTTAGCCTAATTTCTCTTAAGTCGTTTCTTTGATTTAGTAATTTAAAATATTCATTATCTTTAGTAAAATTTACAACTAAAACTGTAGTTGTGGAATCTTCACTCATTAATAAATTTTTATAAAGTGGACTTGTTGCAAACTCTTTTTTTACTAACTCCAAATCAATATTTTTTGTTCGTAATGTTCTTTGTTCTTTAGCGAGATCTGTAAACCCAATTTTTGGACTATTTAGTAATGGAACATCAAGTATTGTTAGCACACTACTTATATCAGGAATATTATCTTGCAGATCCTTAGATAATGAGTCCAGCATTTCTAAAGATTTTTTATTATATATCCCATCATTTGGCTTAAATGTAATAACCACGAAATCTTCTGTAGAGTATCTTGAGCTAGTTGCTCTATAATATTTTAAAGCTTGGTCATTTTCTAAGACCAAGGAATCTGCGGAAGCATCCATCTTAAAATCTTTAATACTTAATGAGAAAAAAGAAATTATTAATAATGCTAGAGAGAGCAATAGAAATGGTCTCTCAATAGTAAAATAATCGTAAAAATTTATTACTTTATCAAAGATTTTCATAATACTGGTGTTAAGAAGTACATATATATAAGTTAAATTCTATCATTATTACGTTTTTATATCAGCATTCTATAGAATTTACGAGATATAACTTATATTTTCTTATATAATTAAGTAAATATAATTTTTATAAATAACTATGCCTAAATTTCAAGAAAATGATGCGCTAAATTTAGCAAAAAAAACAATAGAATTAGAAGTTTCTGCCATAAACAGCCTAAAGAAAACTTTAGATAAAAAATTATATTTATTTTGTAGAAAAATTTTTAATTGCAAAGGAAAGCTAATAATTTTGGGTGTTGGCAAATCTGGGCACATAGCAAAAAAGCTTTCTGCAACTTTTTCTAGCACAGGAACTCCATCCTTTTTCATTCATCCAAGTGAGGCAATGCATGGTGATATGGGAGCGATTAATAAAAATGATATTATACTTTTAGTTTCAAATTCAGGGTGCACACCAGAAATTATACAAATACTTCCGAATTTAAAAAAAATTGGTTGCATAATTTTAAGTTTATGTGGTGAAAGTAAATCAAAAATTTTTGATGAATCAGATATTTCTTTAAATATTAATACCAATAAAGAAGCTTGCCCGCTAAATCTTGCTCCAACATCAAGCACAACACTTACATTAGTTTTAGGAGATATAATCGCCGTTATTCTAATGAAAATGAAAAATTTTAAATCAAAAGATTTTGCAAGCAACCATCCTGGTGGAAAACTCGGAAAAAACTTGAATTTGAAAATTAAAGATGTGATGAAAAAAGGCAAAGACATACCTAGATTATTAGACAAAAAAAAATTCAAGGACGCTTTAATAGAAATGACCAAAAAAAACCTCGGTTGTGTCATCATTTCAAATAAAAATAACAAAGCTATTGGTTTTTTTACTGATGGAGATTTAAGAAGATCAATTGAAAAATACTTGGATATTCATGAAACACCTATAACAAATATTATGACGAAGAAGTTTTTATTTTGTTATCAGGAGGATTATGCAACAGAGATATTAAATATTATGAAGAAAAACAAAGTTAATTCCTTGCCTGTTCTTGATTCTAAAAATAAAATTATTGGTGCTGTAAATATGCATATTTTAATTAATTCTGGAATAAACTAAAGAGTGAATTATATAAAGAAAAATTTGTTCAATTTTATAATAATTATTATAGGTTGTGTTTCCGCGCTAATTATAAATAACAAAGCAGAAGATATTCTTGATATAAGCTCGAATAATATTAAAACAAAGCCAGATAATATGTTTACAAAAGTCAAATATATAGCTATGGATGATGATGGATCACCTTTGTATACTGTGACTGGACCAGAAATGAAGCAATTTTACAAAAGCGAATCTATTGAGGTTAGTTATCCTAAAATCTTACTGTTTAGAAAAGACAAGCCGCCAACAAAAGTTATTTCTAAATTTGGATCGATCGCTTATAAAAGAAAAAATATAAAATTATCCGGCGATGTAAATATGTATTTTAAAGAAAAACTTGAAGAGCCTTTCTTAAAATTAAACACTGAAGAAATATATATATACCTAAATGAACAGTTAGCGGTTACTGATGCAAAAGTTTATATAAAAAAAAATAATTCATTTTTAAATGGAGTGGGAATGAAAAGTAGTTTGATGAAAGGTGAATTTATACTTTTTGAAGAAACAAGAGGTAAACATGTTGAATAAATTCATATTTATCTATGTATGTATGATTATATGCTTACCTGCACACTCTTATGAGTCTGACAAAGACAAGCCTATATTTTTAGAATCTGACTCTGCTAAATGGGACGAGGAATCTCAAAAGAGTACTTATAGAGGGAATGTAGTGGTTACCCAAGGAAGCATGGTTTTAACTGGAAATTTATTAATAGTAACTTCAAAAAATAATGAAATAAACAAAATGACAGTTTTTGGTGAAAAAGCAACATATAGACAAAAAACCCGCAATGGAAAAATCGTGAATGGTGAGTCCAAAAAAATTGAATATTATGCTGATAAGGCAAAAATAATTTTTTTAAATAAAGCGGTGTTGACGCAGTCAAATAACACAGTTAGAAGCAATAAAATTATATACCAAACGGATAGTGAAAATATAATGGCGGGGGATAAAGAAGGAAAATCAAGAGTTAAAATGACTCTTGAGCCAAAAAAAGATAATGAATAAGCTAACTATAAAAAGCATATCAAAAAAGTACAGCGAAAAAAAGATTGTTTCTTCGGTATCTATAGAAGTAAATACTGGAGAAGTTATTGGTCTTCTTGGACCTAATGGCGCAGGCAAGACAACATGTTTTTATATGATAACTGGTTTAATCTCTCCAAATTCCGGTAAGATTTTTCTTAACAAAAAGAATATAACTTCATTATCAATTGATGAAAGAGCGAATCTTGGGTTAGGATATCTGGCACAAGAGCCATCAATTTTTAGAGGCTTAAGTGTAAAAGACAATATCTTTGCAATCCTAGAACAAAGAAATGATATAAGCGACAGGGAAAAAAAATATAAGTTAGATTATTTATTAAATAAATTTAATATTGAGCACATTAAAAACACTATGGGAGTGAGTTTATCTGGAGGTGAAAGGCGACGAGCCGAAATCGCCCGAGCCCTTGCATCTGACCCAAAGTTTATTTTATTAGACGAACCATTTGCTGGAATAGATCCAATCTCAGTTATAGATATTCAAGAAATAATAAAAAATTTAAAAGAAAATAATATTGGTATTTTAATAACTGATCATAATGTAAGAGAAACTTTAGATGTATGTGATAGATCATATATATTGAATGATAGCAAAATAATTGCTGAAGGAAATTCAGCAGATATTCTCAAAAATGAAAAAGTTAAAAAAGTTTACCTTGGTGATAATTTTAAAATGTAACTCTTAATATAATAATTTTTATAATGAAATTTAATCTTACAACTAAACAATCATCAAAAATATCAATAACTCCACAATTACAAAATGCAATAAAACTTCTACAATATTCTGCTATAGAAATTAACCAAGAAATACAGAATATTTTTGAGTCAAACCCTTTGATTGAAAAAGAAGATGCTTGTGAAGAGTACGAGGAAAATTCATGTGAAGAACACTATAGTCATTACAAAGATAATCCCTTGCCAAACAATGATAATGTTATCTCTACATCTGAAGTTATAGAAAAAACTACATCTGAAGAAGATAGTTTAAAAAAACATTTAATATGGCAAATTGATTTGCTTAATATTAGCAATAAAGATAAAGGTATAGCTGAGGCTATTATAGATTATACAAATGAAGATGGTTATTTAATAAAAAAAATCTTTGAAATTTATGATGATGTTTATAGTTCTTCAGAAATATCTGTAGATGAACTTATAGCTATTCAGCACTTATTACAAAATCTTGATCCTATCGGATCATGTTGTGAAGATATTAAAGAATCTTTGTTAGTACAATTAAATAACGATAAAGCAGAAGACTATATTAAAAGTAAAGCTTTTGTTGTAATAAGCGAATTTTTTGAAGAGTATGTAAATAAAGAGTTCAATAAAATTGAAAAAGATTTAGGTCTAGACAAGGAAGAAATACAAAAAATTGATATGCTAATAAAGACACAAAACCCAAGACCTGGCTCAGCTTTTATAAATAAAAAACAATCAGACTATATAATCCCGGATGTAAAAATTTCGAGAGAAAATTCCAAATGGGTAGTAAAGCTAAATAAGTTAATATCTCCAAAAATTACGATAAATAAAAACTATATAAATTTGTCGGAAAAAAATATTTCAGATAACGATAAAGTATATTTAAAAAATAATTTGCAAGAAGCAAAATTATTTATTAAAAATATAGACTACAGAAATAACACTCTTATAAAAATATCTAATAGCATTTTTGAAAAACAAATAGATTTTTTCAATAAAGGTGTAGAAGAAATAAAGCCAATGAATTTAAAAGAAATTGCTTTGAGTATTGATGTTCATGAGTCGACGGTATCTCGCCTAACAAACGGAAAATATATGGAGACGCCTTATGGAATTTTTGAATTAAAATATTTTTTTTCAAGTTCATTATCTAATAATCTTGGTGATGATTTATCCTCAAAATCTATTAAAGAAAAGATAAAAAAAATTATTAATGCTGAAAATAAAAATAAACCATTTAGTGACGATAAAATTGCTTATATATTGCAAAACCAAGGCATAAATATTGCTAGAAGGACCGTTGCAAAGTATAGAGAATCTTTGAATCTAGAATCGTCCTCAAAAAGAAAAACTAAATAGAGTTTTGCGAGAAAATTGCTAAACTTGAAGTTTATGTAAATATTAGAAAATGTAACTGAGATAACCTATGCAAAAGGAAAGTCAAATATTAAAGCTTGATGCAATTTCTGAATCTCTTAATTCAGGAGCCATGCTAAAAGCCAAATTAATACTTAATGGATTACATCCAGCAGAAATTGCGAGGCTTCTTGAAAGTTCGCCGACTAGGCAAAGAAGATTAATATGGGAGATGTTAGATCATTCAAACGATGGTGAGGTATTACTCGAAGTTGGTGAAGAAGTAAGAAATAGCCTAATGGAATCTATGGATGAAAAATCTTTATTAGCAGCAACGAAAGGTCTTGATGTTGATGATTTAGCGGACCTTCTCGAAGAACTACCTGAAACTGTTGTTAAACAAGCCTTACATGGCATGGATTATCAATATAGAACTAGGCTTGAAACAGTAATGAATTATGATGAAGATACTGCAGGCGGTTTAATGAACACTGACACAATTACAATTAGGCCGGATGTTACTCTTGATGTTGTTCTTAAATATTTAAGATTGAAAAAAGAGATTCCGCAAAATACAGATAATATTATAGTAGTTGATAGATATAACCATTATTTAGGAACTCTTTCTGTTACAAATTTGCTTTGCGCTGATCCTGAAAAAACAGTATCTGAGTCAATGAATAAAAGTTACATATCTATTAATTCAAATACTTTAGCTACTGATGTGGCAAATATATTTGAGGATAGAGATTTAGTATCTGCGCCAGTTATAGATCAAAACAATATTTTACTTGGGAGAATTACTATTGACGATGTAGTCGATGTCATTCGTGAGGAAAGCGAAAGTACTGTTTTAAATATGGCAGGTTTAACGGACGAGGAAGATATATTTGCACCTGTCTTACCATCTGCAAGAAGGAGAGCAATTTGGCTTGGAATAAATTTAATTACGGCGCTAATAGCATCTGGTGTAATTAGCTTATTTCAAGATACAATTGAAAAAGTTGTAGCATTGGCTGTATTAATGCCAATAGTTGCAAGTATGGGAGGTATAGCTGGATCTCAAACATTAACACTTGTAATTAGAGGTATTGCTCTAGGCAACATTAGTTCAACAAATTCAAAATCCTTGCTTATAAAAGAAATATTAGTTGGATTGTTAAACAGTTTTTTATGGGCATCTGTTATTGGCGTTTTATCATCATACTGGTTCAATAATTACCTTATTGGAGTCGTAATTGGGATAGCAATGGTTGCTAATCTTGGATTTGCTGCTTTATCTGGAGTCTTAATACCTATTATCTTAAAGAAAATTGGTGTAGATCCAGCTCTTGGCGGCGGTGTTATATTGACAACAATTACAGATGTTATTGGATTTTTTTCATTTCTTGCTCTAGGAACAATTTTTCTTTTATAAAAATACTTAAAATTAATTTTTAAAATAAAGATACAACGAGATTAAAACAACAAAAAAAGCTACAAATCCAATTGCCTTTAATTTTATTTCTTTTTTTAATTTATTAATATTTATTACGTCTTTTGCAGACTTAGAAAAAGTCAGTGTTTTTTCTTTAAACTTGTCTAATAATTTTTTTGCCCAAATAAATTCTGTAGCTAATATAGCTAGACCAATTGGTATTACAACTATTGCAGGTCCAGGAGTGAAAAATAAAATACACCCTACTAAAACAACAGAAGAACCTATTAAAAAAATAATTACTCTTTTGATTTGCTTATAAAGAATTTCAGAGGTCATAACTATTTTGGCAATGTTACTCCTGTTTGTTTTTGATACTTACCTCCTCTATCTTTATAAGATGTTTCACATATTGTATCTGATTCAAAAAAAAGCATTTGAGCAACGCCTTCATTGGCATAAATTTTTGCAGGCAAAGGGGTTGTATTTGAAAATTCCAATGTCACATGGCCCTCCCATTCAGGCTCTAGAGGTGTTACGTTTACAATTATACCACACCTAGCGTAAGTGGATTTACCTAAGCATATAGTCAAAACAGATCTTGGTATTTTAAAATATTCAACAGTTGATGCTAAAGCAAAAGAATTCGGCGGAATAATGCATGTGTCGCCCTCAAAATCAACAAAACTATTTTTATCAAATTTTTTAGGATCAACGATTGCAGAATTTATATTTGTAAAAACTTTAAACATACTTGAACATCTCACGTCGTATCCGTAGCTTGAGGTACCATAAGATATCACTTTATCACCAGATAATGACTTTACTTGATCTGGCTCAAAGGGGGAAATCATATCCTCTTCTTTTGCCATTTTTTTTATCCAGAGATCTGATTTTATTGACATATTTATTAGTTATTCTCAATTACTATTTTAGGGAATTTAGCGCTATAGTCCTTCGCTTGTGCAGCTAATTTGCCTGCAGCTTTTCTTGCAATTTCACCGTATATTTCTGCAACCCTTCCACTAGGCTCAAAAACAACACTTGGTTTTCCTGAATCTGTTTGTTCTCTTATAGATATATCTAGGGGTAGTTTACCTAATAAATCAACATTACTTTCGTTAGCTAAAGAAGTCCCGCCACCTTCACCAAAAATTGACTCTTCATTCCCACATTTACTACAAATATGTAAACTCATATTCTCAACAATACCGAGCACTGGTACTTCAACTTTTTCGAACATTTTTAAACCCTTTCTTGCATCAAGTAATGCGATGTCTTGCGGCGTAGTAACAATTACCGCTCCGCTTACAGGAATTTTTTGTGCAAGAGTCAATTGGACATCACCAGTTCCCGGCGGGAGGTCAATTATAAGATAATCTAGGTCTCGCCACTTTGTATCTGAAAGAAGTTGTTCTAAGGCTTGAGTCACCATAGGTCCTCTCCATATCATTGGAGTTTCCTCGTCTATTAAAAAACCGATTGACATGGCTTGTAGCCCATAATTTTCCATTGGCTCAAGTGACTTACCATCATCAGAATCTGGTTGACCTGATAAACCAAGCATTCTTGGTTGGCTAGGACCATATATATCTGCATCTAATATTCCTACGTTTGAACCCTCTGCTGCAAGGGCTAAGGCTAGATTCACTGCTGTTGTTGACTTACCAACACCCCCTTTGCCTGAAGCCACTGCAATTACATTTTTTATATTTTGCATTGGCTGTAAACTCTTTTGCACAGAATGACTTTCTATTTTCCATGTAATTTCGACTTTTCCACACTCTATTTTATCAGATGTCAACCTATCTAAAATCATGTGGTTAAGAGTTTCGGCATAGTTTTTAGCGGGATATCCCAAGCAAATTTCTAAATTCACCTTTCTATCTACTATTTCGATAGATTTTACTGACTTTGTTTCAATAAGATTTTTATCTGTATTAAGGTCAATCAGTTTTTTAAGTGACTCAACTACCATCTCTTCAGTCAACGACATTTTTTTCTCCTTTGTTTAATACTTTCATTACTTAACATTAACAATATTATATACTAGTTATATATATTGGAGAAATAATGAAAGCAAAAAAGAAAATATTGGTCACCAGCGCATTGCCATATGCAAACGGACCAATTCACCTTGGACACCTTGTAGAATACATACAAACAGACATTTGGGTGCGATTTAATAAGTCAATTGGTAACACTGTTGTATATATTTGTGCAGATGATGCACATGGCACACCCATAATGTTAAAAGCAAAAGAACAAGGTATTTCTCCGGAAGAATTAATATCTATAACAAAAAAAGAGCATGAAAAAGATTTCAAGAAGTTTTTTATAAACTTTGATAAATACTCTTCAACTAACTCTGAAAAAAATAAAGAATTTTGTGAAAATATATTTAACAAATTAAATAAGTCTGGTCATATATCTCAGAAAACTATTTCACAGTTCTATGATGAAAAAGAAAAAATGTTTTTACCAGATAGATACATAAAAGGAACATGTCCAAAGTGTAATGCTGAAGACCAATATGGTGATTCTTGTGAAAGTTGTGGAGCAACATACTCGCCTACTGAATTAATAAATCCAACTTCAGTTTTGTCTGGCACAAAGCCAAAAACTAAAGATACAAATCACTTTTTTTTTAATTTAAAGAATTTTAAAAATTATTTGATTAAATGGACAAAAGAAAATAATCTACAGCCAGCTATAAAGAATAAACTTGATGAGTGGTTAAATGATAATTTAAATGACTGGGATATTACTCGAGATGCTCCTTATTTTGGTTTCCTAATACCGAACGAAAAAGCAAAATATTTTTATGTTTGGATGGATGCTCCAATAGGTTATATAGCTGCTTTTGAAGAATATTCAAAAGAAAATTCGGAACTAATTGGTATATGGGAAAATGAAAATATAGGTGAAATATATCATTTTATTGGAAAAGATATAGCTTACTTTCATGCGTTATTTTGGCCATCAATTCTTAATGGCTCAGGTTATAGAACACCGACTGGAATTTTTTGCCATGGATTCTTAACAGTGGATGGAAAAAAAATGTCTAAATCTCGTGGAACTTTCATAAAAGCATCTGATTATTTAAAACATTTAGACCCAGAATACCTAAGATATTATTTTGCAAGTAAACTTAACGACGGCATTGAAGATATAGATTTAAATTTCGAAGATTTTACAAAAAAAATTAATAGTGATTTAGTAGGAAAGTTAATAAATTTAGCAAGTAGATGCTCGTCTTTTTTAGAGAAAAATTCTAATTTTACGTTATCTGAAAAGCTTGAAAATGATGAAAAATTTAAAGATTTTATAAATCAAGCGAATGAAGTAGAAAAATATTATTCTAATAGAAAATTTAGTAATGCGATTAGTAAAATAATGCAAATGACTGATAATGCAAACCAGTACATAAATCAAGAAAAACCATGGTCTTTAAAAGATATTAAAAAAATTCAGCAAATTTCAACTCAAGGATTAAATTATTTTAGATCGCTAGCTATCTTGTTGTCTCCTATCATGCCAGACCTTTTTGAAAAAACTGAAATAATGTTTAATGAAAAAAACTTAAAATGGGAGAATTGTTTTTCTCCATTATTAAATAAGAAAATAAAAAAATTTACAGTTTTAAAAACCAGAATAAAAGATGAAAGTATTGAACAACTTAAAAGTAACCTAATAAATAATAGTGAATCAAGTTCAAAAGAGGAAAGTAAAATGCAAAACGAAATTGAATACGATATTTTTTCTAAAACAGAAATTAGAATCGGAGAAATCATTACAGCTGAAGAAATTGATGGTGCAGACAAACTTTTGAAACTGTCTGTTGATATTGGTGATCTTGGTGAAAGAGAAATTTTTGCTGGTATTAAAAAATTTTACGAAGCAAAAAATTTGATAGGTTCAAAAGTTTTGGTTGTAGTAAATTTAAAACCTAAAAAAATGAAGTTTGGCACTTCATCTGGAATGGTTTTAGCAGCAGACTCTGAAGGAGAAATTATTGTTATTGAAGCCAATAATAAAATAAAAAATGGATCGCGAGTTAAATGAGTAAAAGAGCAATTGCATTTATAAATGAAGATAATTGTATAGGTTGCACAATTTGTATTGAGAGTTGCCCATTTGATGCAATTATTGGTGCACAAAATTTCTCGCACAGAGTAAATTATCAGGAATGTCCAGGATGTAAATTATGTGTAGCAAAATGCCCAACTGACTGTATTGAAATTAAAATAATAAAAGAAAAAAAGGAAGAAATTAAGAAAAAAATAACTTTCAATTTTAATAGAAAGGCTATACGTCAGAAGAATTTAAAGAAAACTTATGATAAAAATATAAAAGAGCAACTAGAAAAAATTTATGATTGCATGTGAGTATTATTTTTTCCTTGGGATAAGAGTGGATCAAACCACTTAAGTTTATTATGAAGATTAACAACATCTCCAATTATTAATAATGTAGGCGGTATAACTTTATTTTTTTTAATAATTCCAGGTAGGTTTTCTAAATTACCAATTATTACCTCCTGATCTGCTGTAGTACCTTTTATGACTAAAGCTGCTGGAGTTGAACTTTTCAAACCATGATTAATTAACTCTTCACATATAATTTTTGATCCATGCATTCCCATATAAAATACCAAGGTTTGTTTTTCATGAGCCAACATTTTCCAATTTAAGTTTACTGTACCATCTCTTAAATGGCCTGTTACAAAAATACATGCTTGCGAATAATCTCTATGCGTTAAAGGTATTCCAGCATAACTTGCACAACCTGAAGCTGCAGTAATACCTGGTACAATTTGAAAAGGTATATCATCATTTATTAAACTTTCAATTTCTTCACCACCGCGGCCAAATATAAAAGGGTCGCCGCCTTTGAGGCGTAAAACTTTTTTTCCTTCTAAAGCAAGTCTTGCAAGAAGCTGGTTAATATTCTCTTGTGGCATGGCGTGATCAGCTCTTTGCTTGCCCACATAAATTTTTTCCGAGTCTTTCCTTATTAAATTCATTATTGGTTGAGAAACAAGTCTATCGTAAATCACAACATCTGCTTTTTGCATTAATCTTAGAGCTTTAAAGCTTAACAGTTCTGGATCACCAGGCCCCGATCCAACAAGATAAACCTCTCCAACTTGATTAGGTAATTTTTTTTGTTTTAATGAGTCATCTAAAGCTTTTTTTGCTTTATCAATATGTCCAGAAAGTATCATTTCGGATATTGGTCCTTCTAAAAATGCTTCCCAAAAATTTCTTCTATCTAAGATCTTCTCATACGTTTTTTTTACTTTAGATCTGTATTCAATCATTATTAATGCAAGTTTACTAAATGAATAAGGAATAACTGTTTCTAACTTCGTTTTAACAAGTCTTGTAAGAATTGGCGAAGCAGCTCCAGACGAGATAGCAATTTTAATAGGATCTCTATCTACAACAGAAGGTATCAAAGTATTTCCTGACTCAGAATTTTCGGCCATATTTATCAATATGTTTTTTTTGTTAGCTATCTTTACTGCTAAAGCGTTTACTTCTTTATTATTTGTAGCTGCCACAATTAAAAACTGGTCGGTTATATCTTTATCTAAAAATTCCCTGCTATGATATTCAAAATTATCTTTATCTTTTACAAATTCTAATATTTCATTATGGATTTCTGGAGATATCATTGTGACATGCATTTTCGATTTTAGAATTGGCACAAGTTTCCTACTTGCAACTTTGCCTCCTCCTATAATCAAACATTTTTTGCCAGATGTATCTATATATAGTGGCAAATAGCTCATATTTATCTCCCCAATAATTAAGCTTAATTTTAATTATCACTATTATATTATGTAATTGATAGAATGTTTACATTTAGTGCTTATAAAAGATATATTGCAAAGTAGGTGCTTTACCCATCAATTATGTATCAGTTTTATAAATTTTTGGCTTTTTTTAAAAAATAAAAAAAATATATAGCTGTTTGCTTCAAACTATAGAATAATAAATACCTTAAGAATCGAATTATAAAAGTTAGGAGAATGTAATGTCTATATCTAAAGAAGAATTAGAAAAAATTATGGAAAAAAAATCTGGTATGCGAAGAGAAGCATATGACAGAAGAGCTGCGCAAGAAAACAAAGACGAAGTTAGTGCTCAAGCATGTGAAAGGTTTATGGATCTTCCTGAATATAAAAGCGCTCAAGTAATAATGTGGTATATAGATTGTAGGTCAGAAACAAGAACAAAACCCCATTTAATTAAAGAAGTTGAAAAGGGAGAAAAAAAAATCATCGTGCCTTACTGCACGGAAGATGAAAATGGAGAAAATAAACTTGGGCTTTGGCATATGTCTAGTTTAGAAGAAATGGTAGTAGGTAAATGGGATATACTAGAACCACCAAAAGAATTATGGGGTAATCCAGAAAAAGAGGTAACACCTCAAGAGCTTGATATGATAATGGTACCAGGAACAGGCTTTGATAGATCTGGAGGAAGAATGGGTAATGGACAAGGCTATTATGACAGAACAATGGAGCAAGTCAGAGAAGATTGTTCACTTATAGCCCTTTGTTATGAATCTCAACTTTTCGATGAAATTCTTGTTGCACCACATGATGTTTACATGGATAAAGTGGTCACAGAAGCTGCTGTTTACGAAGGAAAAGGAAGAGGATAAATTATGACTGCTATTATAGATGATACTTATGCTGAAGCATTTAAAAGCATGTATTCTGAAGTTCTGATTACAGCAATTAATAAAAAATGGTTAGATCATGCGATAAATGCCGCTACTGGGAATGCATCAAGTAGTATTTTATGTGACTGTGAAGCTGGATTAGATAGGTATGTTGGACCTGGTGGAGATGAAAGTATTCAAACACCTGATGGAAGACCTGGAGCAATTATTCAGTTACATATTCCAAAATTCTGGAAAGATCCAAAAAAATTAGAAAAAGCAGCTTTAGTAAGAATTAGCCAAAATATTCTTACATGCCCTACTGCATCATGTTTTAACTTAATTGAAGATAGTGACGCATATTTTAAACTTGGTAAAAAAGTTGCATTTTTCGGAAACAAATACCAAAAAAGAATCGAAAGATTTGGTAGAAAAATGTGGTGGATTCCTATTTTAGGCGGAGAATTTATTATCGATAGACGTTTCGGTTATACAGATGGATTAATGGGAGGAAATTTATGGTACTTTGGAAAAAATACAGAATCCGCATTGAGTGCAGCTGAAAAAGGGGTTGAGGCTATACTGCCAATCCCTAATGTAATCACTACATTTCCTGGAGGTATTGCTGGGAGTGGTTCAAAAGCTGGAAGCGACTATGACTTCACTATCGCTAGTACGTATGAAAAATTTTGTCCTCTGCTTCAAGATAATCCTGATATTGAGGCCGGGCTACCTGACGGAGTAAACTCCGTAATGGAAATAATTATGAATGGCAAAGATATGAATTCTATAATCACCGCTACACAAGCAGCTATTCAGGCTTCTAAAGACACTGAGGATTTGTTAATGATATCGGCAGGCAACTATAACGGCAAACTGGGTAAAAGTTTTATATATCTTCATCCTGATAAACAGCCTCAGTCTTAAAAAAAACTAAAAAAAATTAATATTATGAAATATACAGAAAAAGGGACTTTAATATTGGATGGAAAATATGTGGCCCAAAAAATGCAGGATTCCATTAAGAAAAAAATTGACGATTCAGGTGTTGAAATAACTCTTGCTACGGTGCTTGTTGGTGATGATAAGCCAAGCCAACTTTATGTGAATAACAAACACAAGCAAGCTACCGCATCGTCAATAAAATCAATGCATGTAAACTTACCGGGTGATATTTCACAAGACGAATTAGAAAATAAAATTTCAGAACTAGGAAATGATCCAAGTGTTAATGGGATTCTTATCCAAATGCCATTACCAAAAGGTTTAAATGAAGACAGAGTTATTGAAATGATTCCTACTAATAAGGATGTTGACGGACTAAAAGAACAAAATCTTGGAAAACTTATAGTTGGAAATGATGTATTAAGGCCATGTACTCCGCTAGGAGTTATGAAGTTAATTGAATATTATGAACTTGAAACATCTGGAAAAAAAGCTTTAGTAATTGGGAGATCAAGATTAGTAGGAATGCCTCAGGTATTAATGTTTGGATCTAAAGGAGTTGATTGCACTGTAACTCTTGCTCATTCAAGGACTAAGAATTTAGATCAACTAATTTCTGAATCAGAAATTGTAGTACCAGCGATCGGTGTACCAAATATAATTAACGCCTCAAACGTAAAAAAAGATGCAATTTTACTTGACGTTGGTATTAGTAGTGATGGGAAAGGAATACATGGAGATGTTGACTTTGCAGCAGTTGACGGTATAGCAAAAGCTGTTACTCCAATGCCTGGCGGCACAGGACCAATGACTGTTGCCTGTTTACTAGAAAATACCATGAAAGCTGCACAACTTCAGGGTATAATCTGACCCAAAGTAAAATCTAAGATTAGAATAATTAAAGGTTGAGCCTCACATGATGCTATGGCATTATTTAC
>CESO01133778.1_pt1 | contig 45004 bp, 40 predicted proteins | sample 356341 | NCBI WGS metagenome assembly CESO01 (sample SAMEA2621812, study PRJEB7988) | marine metagenome | biome: marine biome (ENVO:00000447); feature: deep chlorophyll maximum layer (ENVO:xxxxxxxx); material: "saline water (ENVO:00002010), including plankton (ENVO:xxxxxxxx)" | depth 35 m | reverse complement strand
TCAATTTCTTCAAAGTGTTTCAATTCGAAACACCACAGGTCTACTGGTTAGGCAGTCAAGATTTTCAACTTCGGCAAGAGCTTGCTTGAGTCGTCCAAACGGACAAGAATGGAGAAGGAAGACCATCTCGACAAAATCAGCATCAGGATTATCTGCGTCAACGGGCGAGTGAGTCCCCGAAATTCCGATTTTATGCTTCGCGAGCACGCTAGCAATATCTGCGATCACACCGGGTCGATCGGTTACTGAAAATCGGACGTAGTAAGAAGTCGCGGTATCATCAATGTCCACCAAGCTCCCGTGCTCTTTATAAGGTAGGAACCCCATATTGGTTTCCGAAACGCGAGCAGCTTCGACTAAATCGGAGACGACGGAAGAAGCGGTGGGGCCTTGCCCAGCCCCACGACCGTAGAAAAGCGACTCGCCTGAGTGATCTCCCTTGATTGCCACAGCATTAAAGACGCCATGGACTGAGGCTAGGATGTGAGTCTTTGAAAGAAAGGAAGGTTGGGTTCGGATTTCGACCCTGCCATCTTTATTCGCAATAACAAGGGAGAGGAGTTTGACTACGTAGCCAAGATCTGAGGCAAATTTAATATCAAGAGGCGTAACCTTCTCAATGCCACGAACATAAACGTTTTTGTAGTTGATCAGGAATCCATGAGCTATTGAGCCAAGAAGGATAGCCTTGTGAGCAGCGTCCCACCCATTCACGTCGAGAGTTTCATCTGCCTCTGCATAGCCTAGATCTTTAGCTTCTTTAAGAGCCTCGGGGTAGCCTAGTCCAGCTTCGGTCATACGCTGCAAAATGTAGTTAGAAGTTCCATTGATGATGCCAGCAATCGATTCAATTTGGTTGCCGACAAGTGATTGCTGTAACGCTTTTATGATCGGGATTCCTCCGGCAACAGCCGCTTCGAAATAAATTGGAGTATTCGTTTCTTTCGAAATAGCAAAAAGCTCGGCCCCTCGTTCCGCGAGAAGCGCTTTGTTTCCCGTTACCACGGGTTTTCCAACCTTCAAAGCTGCTGCGATGAGATTGAAGGCAACTTCTGTTCCCCCAATCAATTCTACCACAATTTCGACCAAAGGATCTTCGACCACTTCCATTAGGTTCGTCGTGAAGAGCTCAGCTGGAGCACCTCCTTCACGTTTTTTTGACAAATCTCGAACCGCGATCTTGCGAACTTCCATGGCTGCAGATCCTTGGGAACGAGACTCAATAAGCCCTCCGTGTTCCTCAAGAATTCCCCAAACTCCCGATCCAACAGTGCCAAATCCGGCTAAACCAATTCCTAAAACTGAACAGCTCACACTGGTTTTCTATGAGTGTTCGAGGAGCAAAAACAGTAAAAATGTGAATGAACCTTGAATTGCACCCGCCATTGGTGCCGTTATACTAGCAATAGATGAAACGCGAATACCCTTGGGAAACTGCCAGCACCTACTCTCCTCCCCGTCGTGAGGGTCTCGGCTGGTATGTTCTCGTGGCAGTCATCTTGGCGTTAATCATCCACGTTGCTGCTCTTGTAAGAGCCGGCAATACCTTTTACGAAGCCGAGATTTCCGACGCGACTGAGTGGGTTTCTCAGCCAGTCAGGCTAGACATGGGGGAAACCGAGCTCGAGGATATTGCGGAAATCCCACCAGAGGAGGAACTTGAGAGGCCCGTTGACGATAGCGAATTGGTGGATGATCCAGAGGCCGCGATTGCCGAGCTCCAGGAAATAGAGATCGATATCGACACAAAGGTGGAGGATGTGTCATTTCCTGAAATGAGGATTAAAAAGCCCACTTTAGCAGGTACTGATATCGGGGATTTACTCAAACCCACGGTAGGCGAGCAAGAGAACACCAATATTCCTGACCCTGGAAAAATCAGCATCGATTTTCCGGAGGCCAAGAAGGGGCAGATTATTGTCGATGAGGGAACTCAACTTGCTGATGTTCTTGATCCCGACAAAGTCGTCCAGGATTTAGGGAAATTAAAAGGGAGTAACGGAACTGACGCAGCGGGTGAAATTAATGGTTACACCGGTCTTTTCGCCTATGCTAATATGTCTCCGGGTGAACTGGAACAGAACAAGGCATCAATTGGAAGCGATCTTCTTTTTGAGTTCAACAGTAATACCTTAAAGGATGATGCCCGTATAACGCTACTTACTGTTGCCCAGCTCATTGATAGAAATCCGGGCATGTTTTGCTGGGTAGAAGGGCACACTGATACTTTCGGCGGCGAGGAGTTCAACTTTCAGCTTTCCTTAAAGCGTAGTGAGGCGGTGAAGAGTTGGTTAGTGAGGTCACTTCAACTTGATCCGAAATTTATTGTGGTTCGCGCTCTCGGAAAAACCGAGCCCGTCGTGACACAAGGTGATCAAAATGCACAGGCCGCGAATCGAAGGGTTGACATTAAGATGCGTAAGATTCCGCCTAATAATACCAGTGAGGGGGTATTGGTCAGACCCGGCAAGCCCCCAGAGGAAATCCCGCGAGGGATTCCCGTTGAAGACGATGAAGGGGAAGAAATCCCGAAGGCAATCCTAGTGCCAGATGATGAGAAGCTACCAAAGGCAATTCCCGTGAACGAATAGTCGAGCTTGTCGTATGGGCTTAAGTCTAGTTCATTGGTGTTGTGCTGAAAATTCTCACCGAACCCCCAGTCTGGAAGGCCGTTCTCGGATTTGATTTCGATGACACGTTGGTGATGAAAGATAGCCCGTCACAGGTAGACGAGCGATTCTTTGAGTGCTTGAAGTGGGTTCGCTCCACCTACGGGGCTGCTTGGGGAATAGCCACTGGCCGATCCTTGTATCAGTTAATTGAGGGGCTCAATGAAGCTGGTTTCCCCTTCCTCCCGGATTTTGTAATTGTCCGGGAGCGAGAGATTTTTTTTCCCGGTCAATTTGGGCGTTGGGTTCCTGATGAGAATTGGAATAGAAGGTGTGAAAAAGATCACAATCGGCTTTTCCGTAAGTGCAAACGAGCGCTTGCTAAAATCAAAGACCACATTGAGGTAAATACCGATGCCCGCTGGGTTTCGGTCGAAGGGGACGCTGCAGGTATCGTGTCATCAACCGAGGAAGAGATGGATGCCATCCTCAGGATAATTGAGAAGCTCGCTTTGCATAGTGATCTTACTTTTGAGCGGAATTCAATTTACCTTCGCTTCAGTCATCGGGCCTACCGCAAAGGGACCTGCCTTAAAGAGGCAGCAAATCGCTGGGGACTTGAATGCGATAAAATTCTCGCCATCGGGGACAATCATAATGACCTGAGTATGCTTCAGCCGGAAATTTGCGAAGCCTGCGGGTGTCCTGCAAATGCTATTCAGGAAGTGAGGGACTATGTGACGGAGCGAGGTGGTAAAGTGGCAGCCAATCCAGGAAGTATTGGGGTAATGGAAGTGATGAAGCACTATTTCGATCAATGATGGCTGAGCTTTGGGCTTTTGCATTGATTATGCTGATCGGGCAATTTAGCCCAGGTCCAGACATGCTTTTGTTGACACGCACTTCTCTCGCAGAGGGCTTGCGATCAGGCTGGATGATGGTGCTTGGCATAAGCACGGGGCTGACATTGCACGCCACCCTTGCGATTGGCGGTATTGCGGTTGTGCTTGCCAGGGGAGGGGTCATTGCAATGGGATTTGAAGGGCTTGCGGCCCTATACCTTCTCTGGTTAGCGTTCGGCTTGCTTAAGAAACCGAAGCCTAAGAGAGAAATTGATACCCCAAAACGAAGTCCCTACCTGCGCGGGCTCTTCTGTAATTTGCTAAATCCTAAAGCCTTAGTATTTTTTGCCAGCGTAGTCGCAACCTTTTTAACCCGACCTCACCCTGATTGGTGGCCTTTTGCGCTATGGCTTATTGTGGTCGGTGAGGCTCTTTTTTTTTGGTGTCTCTGGGTTTGGCTTTTGCAAATACCCAAGGTTCAGAACGGCTATCAAAGATTTAGCAGAGGAATCGATCTCCTTTTCGCCGGAGCATTGACATGTTTAGCCATTCATTTGCTGTTTTGGTGAATCCTTAACTTGAAAGATGATTATTGGATAGCTTCAAGGCTTTTCACCCGTAACATCACTAACTCAATTATGAAGAAATACTCGATCAAAGCTGTTTGTCTCGCAATTTCAATGGTCTCTCCGGCTTTTTCCAACCATCACAAGGAGACGAAGGAATGGACCGATCTCTTTAATGGTAAGAACCTTTCTGGGTTCTCACAAAAAAATGGCACTGCAACTTTTGAAGCCAAGGCAGGGGCGATTGTTGGTTTAACAGCAAAAGGTAGCCCTAATTCATTTCTTTGTACTGATAAGCTCTATGGAGATTTTGAGCTAACCTTCGAAGTCAAGGTCCACAATAATCTAAACTCTGGGGTCATGATAAGGTCCCAGACCAAGGGGAATACTCCGGAGGGGCGAGTGAACGGTCCCCAAGTTGAGATTGAAGCTAGTGGTGCAAAGGGGGCTGAATCGGGTTATATTTACGGTGAAGCTTGTGGAGGGTGGATGACTCCAAAGAAGCTCTTGAAGCCTCACAAACATTTTAAAGATGGCGAATGGAACAAATACCGTATTCTAGCCAAAGGTCCGAGGATTCAGGTCTGGATCAATAAGGTTCAAATTTCCGATCTTACCGACGTCCCTAAGTATAAAGCTTATCCCAAAGGCTTTATAGGCCTTCAGGTCCACGGAGTAGGCAATCGAGGGCCATTTGATGTGGCTTGGAAAAACCTTAAAATCCGGGAACTGTAATAGGTCCTAGAATTCTAGATAAAAATTGGAGCCGGATGGAATTTACACCATCCGGTTTTTTGCGTATAAAAACCCGACGACCTCATGGGCGCCGGGTCTTAAAGACTTGGGATTTCGGTTAAATCTATTCGCCGAGTCCGAAGCGAAGGAAACTATTCACGGTGATGGTATCACCCAGCTCTTTGCCCTTGGCTTCAAGTAAGCTTTTAACCGAGGTATCAGGATCCTTCACAAAGCCCTGCTCAAGAAGGCAGCGCTCGGAATAAAACTTCCCGAGTTTCCCTTCAATAATTTTCTCGAGAATATCAGCAGGTTTTCCTGCACCTTCCATTTGCTTCCGGAAAATATCCTTTTCCGACTCAACGAGCTCAGCTGAAATATCTTCGCGTTTGAGTCCCGCGGGTGAGGTCGCAGCGATATGGAGAGTAAGATCCTTAACAAGATCCTTGAAAGTCTCTGATGAGACAGTCTCAGCTTTTTCAGCACTCACTTCAATAAGGACACCTACCTTGCCACCGAGGTGAATATAGGAAGCAACAGCACCCTCACCATTCAAGGTGAGGCGGTCAAACCGGCGAAACTGAAGATTTTCGCCCATTTCAAGGACTTTCGTCTTAATAAAACCTTCGAGGGTTTCATCGCCTTTTGGAAGTGCCTTGGCTGCCTCCAGGTCAGTAACGTTGCCAGCAAGGACAGTTGCTGCAACCTCGCCGACAAATGCCTGGAAATTCTCGTTCTTGGCTACGAAATCAGTTTCGCAGTTAATTTCCACAAGAACTCCTGATTTTCCAGATTCAGCCAGGGCAGCAACGATGATTCCTTCGTTGGCGTCGCGGGAGGCCTTTTTCTCGGCCTTTGCTTCGCCTCGCTCACGGAGAATCTTAATGGCAGCATCGATATCACCCTCAGTTTCTTTAAGGGCATTCTTGCATTCCATCATGGCGACTCCGGTCTTTTCACGGAGCTCTTTAACGAGAGATGCGGTAATCATAATATCTGTTTTTTCTCGGGTTGCAAAGTTTAGCCCTTAGCTCCTACAACGATTCCGTCAACAAGGTTTTGAAGAACGATTCGTATCGAGCGCATTGCGTCGTCGTTTGCTGGAACTGGATACTCAAGCTTGGATGGATCCCCATTGGTATCAACGATTCCAATGATTGGGATCTTAAGGCGCTTTGCCTCAGCTACGGCGATGGATTCACGGGCGGTATCGACGATCACGACAGCATCGGGGTGCTTCTCCATGTCGCGAACACCATTGAGGTTGCGGTGAAGCTTATCCTTCTCACGATTCAAAGCAGAAAGCTCCTTTTTTGACATGGATTTGTATTCGGGGGCACGTTCGATGTCCTCGAGATACTTTAGGCGCTTTACCGAGTTTCGAATAGTGGTAAGGTTTGTGAGGGTCCCGCCAAGCCAACGGTAGTTGACGTAATACTGACCAGTTGCTTCAGCAGCCTCGCGAACTGCTTCTTGGGCTTGCCGCTTACAACCGACGAAAAGAATCTTTTTGTTTTTGCCCGCAATCTTAGCGAGGAAGTCCGATGCCTTATCAAGGCACTGAACCGTTTTCACAAGGTCGATAATATAAATTCCACCCTTATCCTTCATAAGGTAAGGCTTCATTTTGGGATTCCATTTCTTAGTCTGGTGCCCGTAGTGGACGCCAGCTTCGACCATATCTTTGACGAGTTCGTTAATCATTATATTTGGTCCTCCGTTAAAGCACGAAGGCGCTTTTAGTGAGAAATTGCTGCAATGGACCTCCCCGGTTTCTCGTTGTTGATAAAGCAGCTAATGGAGAGGGATGGGGATCTACGTGGGAAAGACCGAATTTGCAAGGAATTTCCGGTTTAAGCGCCCGGAATGCGCCTTACTCGTTTTACTGATCTTAGTGGATCTATCGCGTGGTCAAACAATTTGCCACAGCCTTTGCGATGAGAGCAGCCCCACCTGTATTTGGGTGCACCGTGTCAGGGATCAGATTGTCTTGTCCCTCAAGAGCCGCATAAACGTCAATAACCTCAAGCTTGAGATCTTTCGCGATTTTCTTGATCATAGGGATTTGAGTGTTGGTAGCTTCGTTGTTAATACCCCAACGACCTTTTTTTGCAATGTATGGAGGAAGGCAAAGGTAGATCTGTGGTTTGGAAGGGAGCTTTTGAAAATCAGAAATTAAGTCACGGTAGTCGACTTCGTAATCATCAGCAAAATTCCTCCAATTTGCTGGCTTGGTATCGTTTGTGCCAAGCATAATTACAACGACATCGGGATTTGAGGATAGCGCGGCCCTAAATTGCTTGGATTTTTGGTAAGGCTTGTTGCCACTGTTCATCAAGGTGGTTCCGCTTAAGCCAAAGTTTTCGACCTTCCATTTTTCACCTAGTATCTTTTGGGCCTGCGCCGGCCAAGATTGTCCCCGCTCCGCTCCTACTCCTTGAGTAATACTATCTCCAACGCAGGCGAGGACTTGGCGTTTTGGTTCCTTTGCCTGAGTGAAACATAGGAAGGAGATCAAAAAAAACGCCAAGGAAATTGGGGTGGGGTTCATGGGCTTTTCACTGGCTATAGCAAGATGGTTAGAAGGTCCTAGGAAACCTCTTATGACAGAAGTTTTTGCATCTAATTGACCTCGAATTACTTCGTAGAAGCGCTGACCGATTGAATGTATTGGCGGACGGCCTCAAATTGCTTATAAGCATCTCCATCGAGAATATCAGGCCTAAGTCCTGTTCCATCGTCGGGGTTAGTATAACGGGGCATTTTGGTGTCGGCTACGAGCCGAGCTGGATTAAACATCCATTGATGAAAGTATCCCGGGCGGAGCCGCTCGTGTGTAATCCCAAAATTTATGCCCTTAATTTCAAAGGCGGCAACAGCAGGCTTTTCGTTGATGGCGTGGCACGTTACGCAAGCATACCCAGTTAGACCAACAAGCTGCTCTCCAATTTTAACTTGGTCAGGCGCGGGGCCCTCTTTTGATGGTTCTGACGCCGGAAGACCATGGTGCTGGCCCAGCCCATGAGCTAAATATTTCGCGTGGAGAGGGAAGGCGGGCATGCGCATTTCAAGCCATGGACGTGGGCGAGGATTTGCGGCACCGAGAAGCATTTTCTCTACATATCCAGTATGCAACATTGCACCCATGTGAGTTAAGGGCGGCCGGGATTGGATGAGTCGTTCGTCTGCTGTTTTGATGTGATCGAGCAGTGACTTGGTCTCCCCATGGACTTTAGTAAGGAGAGCATCCCGACCGTTATAATCATGGCATGACGTGCAATTGAGGGCCTCGATTTGTCGGCTGGCATAGTCCTCAACGGTGTCGTAACGTAAACTAGGCAGAATAGCCGGGGTAATTGCCTTTTTTTCCTCATCAGTGAGTATCAGCCGAGGTGATTTCCCGAGTTGATCGTCAGGGCCTAGACAGCCTTTCGTCCAATCCTTGAGATCTGCAAGATTTGGGGCAGAAGTCCGGGATGGTTCAAGGCCTTCGTGACAGCTAGAGCAATTTAGAGACGCCACAAGACTTTTCCCGCGAACCCCATCACCAGGTGGGAACTCAGAGGGGTCCGGTGTGTGCTCACCAGTGGATGTTTTGGTGAGGTAGGCAGCGAGTGAAAAAGCCTCATCGTCGGAGAAGCGGAAATTGGGCATTTTAATCGCCTCGTGGTGTTTTTGTGGGTTCTTAAGGAAGCTGACTAGAGATCCTCCCTTAAATTTAGCCGCAACATTATTGAGTGGAATGCGGCCATTTTCGAAATCTGGCTCATCAGCGTCTGGCTTGGAGTGGCAAGCAATACAACCGAGTTTGTGGAAATGCTCTCCACCTTTTTGAGCAAGAGATAAGTCAGGGTCGCTAGTGGCTTTTTCCTCAGTAATGAGTGAAGCAAGATAGGCTCCGATATCGGCAGCAGCCTGGGCACCTTCCGGTTTTGTATGATCGACCATCGCAGGCATGGTAGTCGTTGGCTTTAATTTATCGGGTTGGGCAATCCAGCGAGTAAGCCAAGGTTGGTTTGCTCGAGAACCGATACCAGTTAAATTCGGACCAGAATACTTTAGCTCCGGCATCGCAGAAGACCCAAGGTTAGCCTTATGACACTGGATGCAATTGTGATCAGCAAAGAGGTAAGCAGCATCGATCGGAGCCTCATTTAACGAGGTGAAGACCGAGGCGGGTATGGGTTCGCGAGGAAATTCACGACGTTCTTCCCAGTAAAGGCGGAAGTAACCAGCGCCGTTGTCGGGAGAGGTGAAGGTAATTTCAATTGGGACTTCCCCGGGATTAAGGCGAATACGATCCGATTTGCCCTCACTAAAAGTGACTTCTTCCTCGTTGACCTTGAGCTCGACCTTGCCCTCTGATTCGACGGAAAAGGAGATACGAAAGCGTTTCGGGATAGAAAGTTTCCCAGTGTAGCTCGCAGTAAAAGGGCCGACTGGAAGTCCCGCCGCTGGCGATTCACCCTTGTCAACGAATAGTGCTGGAACGGCAACTTGTTTAGTCTTGGACTTACCTGATGATGTAAAAGAGGCGTTTAACTCAGCACTAGCTGGGCTCATCAAGCTTATCAGAAGAAAGGGAAGTGAAGTGAACTTCATTGAGTGAATGTTAAACGTCTATTGAAAGAGGGCAAAAAGAAAAACGCTCCCGAGTAAACTCAAGAGCGTTTTTAAGTTTTTTAGAGGTCTACCCTAACTACTAGGAACCTTGTGAATGGTGCTATGAATCGTTCCAATCAACTCATCACCATCGGAAGACTCGAGATCGTATTCAAGCTTGAACTGCTGGCTGGGCTTATGCCCTGCAACAGTCAGCAGAATCGATTTCTTATCTCCTCCAAGTCTAGCAGCGGTAATCTTCACAGTATCACGCTTACGATGCCCCTTTGATTCCTTTTTGATCGCTCTCGCCTCAGCTGCCTTATCAGGATTGTCTACCGAAAAGTCACCTGAACCGTATTGAGGGCCGCGAATATACTTCCAGCGTTGGGCGGTAAAGGAAGTCGGATCAGTCGCTAACTCGTCGTCGAGTTCGACATCAAAAGTCAGCTTGATGCCTTCCTTTGTTACGACCATTGCAGTTGGAAGGGGATTGACCTTTTTGTAATTTCGACGAATCCGCTGGAGACCAGCCTCATTGGCCGCGTTAGTCTGCCAACCCCGGAACCCGACAACATACATTGAACCATCCGGGTGGAAAACGGCGCGCTGAGCGGATGATGAAAGTTTGACAGGGAGTTTTGCCACACCGCCTTGATAAAATCCGTTGCCAACCTTCTGACGGAGAACGTGGTAGATCGAAGATTGGCCATAGGAAAGGTGAATAAGCTCGCCCGACGCAATACCAATCTTGGCATTTTCAGGAACCCAGATTTGCCCGCCACCGGAATTATCGACCGACATTGGGAGGTAGCAGAGAGGCTCTGTGAAATTTGACTTATTCCCCTGACGAGCATCTTCTACGCCGAAGAATGGAGTCCCGTTTTCCGGCTCATAATAGTTGATCTTGCAGCGGGGCTGCCAAGTCCCTTCATTTTCCCCTGAGGTAATTTCACCGTTTGGTCCAACTCCAATACCGCCGGGAGCACGGAGCCCAGTGCCGATCGTGTAAAGACGGTTACCATCTGAACTAATTTTAACAAAAGCGCCGTTGTGGGGAAGAATCTTTTCGAAACCACGCCCTCCACCCCGAACCGGTGAAGCCTTGGCAAAATAGAAGTTTCCTTCCTTATCAGTTTCGAGGCCGAATTGGAATTCGTGAAAGTTATTAGAAAGGTAAACATCATTGTTGAAGACCTTAAACTTGTCCGCTTCTCCGTCGTTATTGAGATCGTAAGTTGCATAGATACCATCCCGGCCGGCGATATGCGGAACATCATTAACAATTTTAAGACCGAGTGGTTCAAAGAATCCCGTAGCGTAACGTTTCCAAGTCAGCTTTTTAAAGTCTTTCAACCCGGTGAGCATCCAAATATCCCCATCCCAGGTTGAGAGAAGGGCTCGATTCCCATCTGAGAAGAAATCGACATCCGACATCCGCACCTTACCCTTGTAGGGAGATGCCTTGAGAGCTGGAGGAAGGGGGACTTGATCAACCACCCAAGCTTTTTTAGAACTGTCCAGTTTTGCCTCAACCTGGAAAACCTCGGGCGAGATACCAGCCCCTCCCTCGGTTAGAGAAGTAAGGGAAATCGGGGTTGGAGCTTTAGCCTTAGAATTTCCAGTGTAAAGAAGAGCAACCCTAGTCTGCTTAGACGAGGCATCAAGACGAAGGAAATAGCTACCATTTTCCGACATGGTTTTGGTGCCTCCATTGAGGGATTCTACTTTGAGGGCAAAGCCCTTTTCGCTCGAATCGTCAAGAAGCCGAACCGTAAGGGGCTTGTCGTGGGGGGCAACGTCTAAATAGCGAGCCAACCCATGATTATGATCGCTGACAGCGTCGAGAATCCGGGTTCCGTTGACCGAATAATCAAGGACAACCTGATTGCCGCTGCGGAAGTACCCATTAAATTCGAGGTGTGAGAAATTCCCGTAACCTTTGAGGGGTCGATTATCTTTAAATGCGCCTGAATCGTCTGCCCAAACTGGGCCTTCAGCTGCAGTGAAGAGGTAGGAATCCTTGTTGTTAAACTCATTAACCTTTTGGTGACCACCACCCCAAGGGGTATTTATAAGGTTAAGACCCTTATCTGTCGCAGATACAAGAGAGAGGTTTTCGGTGTTAAAGAGAGCAACTCGGCCGGGCAGCGCGGAGTAGTTGAGAGCAATTCCCTTCAATGCCGATTCGCGGCGTAACTTACCTTTAAAATAATCGCCGTAGGTTTGAAAAAAAGCAGGCCCGTGATCAGCTAAGTGATACCACTTCTCCTTGTTGTTGGAGGCAGAGTTGTAGGCAATCAGCGCAGAACGCGGTATACCAAGCTCGCCCATCGCCGCAAGGAGTGACCCGGAGGCAAGTTCGCGAACTTTGACACCACGAAATTGGACTGGAGATCCATCATCATGATTCTGCAGCCCAAAGTAGCCGCTAACGTCACCTCGGCCATCCTGACATTCATAAATGTTGATGAGCTTCCCATTGAGGATAATTGCGATCTGGTCGCCGGCTGTTATAATATCATACCGGTTCCATTCACCAACCTTCATGCCCGGATCAATCGCGGGTTGAATGTCATAAATCGCACCAGTTTTATTTTTGTGGGCCTCGTTGCCACAGATCTGGATTTCATACCCCTGTTTCACGGCGACCCAAGGATCATTGCCCGGGTTTGGGAATCTGACAAAGATACCCGAATTGTCAGAATTTTCAGGAGCCAAAAATTCGACCGTAAAGCACGCGTTAGTGAATTCTTTTTTACCATACCACCAGAGGCCCATTCCTCCTTTTGCAGTAGAAATACCGTTCTTTTGTTCGAAAGAACCAGGACCAGCCATCTTCCAATCGGAAGCGGCATCAGGGAGGACGTTATAGGCTTCCTTAGCACTTAGCGGGCTGAGGAGTAATGGAAGGAGGGCTAATCGTTTCATAAATCGTGTTTACTGTGCCCTTTCTACGCCAGTGGTCAACCGGGTTTGTCAGAGGATTTTTCAAGCTCGCTAAATTATTCATAATTTATAGGGTATTTGGACCGCTCCCCGGGCAGTCGCTGGTTTTCGCATGAAAATTGGAGGAAAGTCCGGACACTACAGAGCAGTGTGCCTCTTGAAAGGGAGGGACAGTGGCCCGAGAGGGCCGCTGGACAGATAGTACCGCAGAAAACAAACCGCCTTTTTCGGAAGGTAAGGGTGAAAAGGTGGGGTAAGAGCCCACCGCGCCGAGGGTAACCTAGGTGGCAGGGTAAACCTCTCACAGTGCAAGACAGAACAGGGGAAGGGCTGCTCGTCCGTCCGATCCCCGGGTAATAGTCGCAGAGATAAATGACTGCCAAAGTCCATATAGGATGGATGGAACAGAATCCGGCTTATAGGGGAGCGGCCGTCACCCCTTTGTCATTCTCTACTGGCATTGTGCGAAATTGAGAAAATATGTTGCCTTCACTTATTTTGATTTGGCGCAACGAAAGCCGGTGTGGTTGGTAGGCGCGAGTGATTCTGAATAATGCCGCGCTCCGGGACGGTAACGCAGGCAATAAGAAGTATGGCAGAGGAAAGAGCCGCCCTTTGTAACATGGAGAAGGCTCAGCGCGTGCTGTTTCCCGAAGATCAGAGGTGAGGGCCACTCGCCATTCTGCAGGAACCAATTCACCTCAATCTGACTCACGCCTCCACGCGGTCCTTTTGGATCTTTCTTCGGGGATTTAATAAAGAGCGAATATGCGTCCGGCCGATATAGATCTGAGCAATGTTCCCAAGCATTCCCCGCCATATCATAAAGCCCAAATTTATTGGGCGGAAAAGATTTAATAGGAGCAGCACCCTTAAAGCCATCTTCACCAGTATCCTTGTGGGGAAACTCGCCGGTGAAAACGTTGGCTAACCACTTTGTCCCGGGTTTTGGACTATTGCCCCAGATGTAATCGAACCCTTCGTTTCCTCCACGGGCTGCGAGCTCCCATTCCGCTTCTGTTGGCAATCTTTTATCAGCCCACTTACAATAGGCATTGGCATCTTCCCAAGTAATGCAAACAACAGGGTAGTTTTCCAAGCCCTTGAGGTTGGATTGAGGACCTGCAGGATGTTTCCAAGAAGCACCTTCTTGAAATCGCCACCATTGCCATTCAGCACCCTGTCCGCGAAGTTCAACCGCTCTAGGGGGACCTGAAAAAACGATGCATCCTGGTTTCAGAGCCTCTGGAGGAGCCTTCGGGAAATCTATTTTTGACCAGCCTTTCTCGGCCTGAGTTTTATAGCCGGTGGCATCGACGAACTCTCCAAACTGCGCGTTAGTGACCTCGTGCTCGTCGAGATAGAACCCGCTTACAGTCACCTTATGAATAGGACGTTCTTCATCGTTGAAGGGAATATCTGGATTCTTTTTGGTTCCTCGGGTGTAGGTTGCGCCTTCAATCCAAACCATTCCTTTAGGAGGAGTCGCTTTGGTGGTAATTTCCTTTGACTCGGGAATGGCATGCAGGAGTGAAATGGTCGCTAGGAGGCAAAGAAGTCGATTCATGAGGCTTGGATTCCAAAAGAGGACACTTTATCTACGGATATGGCTACTACTATGTTTCGCCCTTGTATTGATCTTCACGAAGGAAAAGTGAAGCAGATCGTTGGGAGCACCCTCAACGACAGCGGAGCAGTTGAGAACTTTGTCTCAGAGAAATCACCGTCTTGGTATGCTGCGCGTTTTGCAAAGGATCAATTGCGAGGAGGCCATGTGATCAAATTGGGACCAGGGAATGATGAAGCGGCAAGGGAAGCCCTTGCCGCCTGGCCAGAAGGACTTCAAATTGGAGGTGCAATTTCATGTGACAATGCCGTGGATTGGCTAAAAGCAGGAGCGAGTGGTGTGATTGTGACTTCATGGCTTTTCGATTCTCAGGGGAAGTTTCTAGAAGATCGGGCGGCGCTGTTGGCGAATAAGATTGGACCAGACAAAATCATTATCGATCTCAGTTGCCGGCAAGTAAGGACTGGATGGACTGTTGCAATGAACCGTTGGCAAACTCTCACGGAGATGGAAGTGAACTTAGAAACGATCGGGCATCTTTCCAAATATTGTGGTGAATTTTTGATCCACGCTGCAGATGTAGAAGGCCAATGCGCTGGGGTCGACGTGCCTCTTGTGAATTTACTTGGACAGTGGACCGGTTGTCCAATCACCTACGCTGGAGGCGTGAGAGGACTTGATGATTTGAAGTTAATTGACGAAGCAAGTGAAGGCCGTTTGGATGCTACGGTCGGAAGTTCACTTGATCTCTTCGGAGGGACCGGAGTGTCTTACGAAGATCTCTTAAACTGGAACCATAGAATATCAGCGGTCTAGTCTAGGGGTGCGAATCCAAATCAGTGGGTATCGCTCACGAAAAACATCGGTAAGCTTAACGAACTTCTTTTTTATTTAGCGTAAGATTAAAACGCCAAGCTCCAACGACTAGTGACGTGCTTGGATAGGCTCGTCCGATCCTACCGGCTTAATGCGATTACGCATTCGAGGTGGCGAGTCTGCGGAAATAGATCAAAAGGCTGGATGCTTTCGATTTTGTAACCTTTTTCCAAAAAACTCTTAAGATCCCGCATCTGCGTTGCAGGATTACAGGAGACATAAACGACGCGGCTAGGCCCGAAATCAAAGAGCTGGTGGAGAAAATCGACACTACAGCCTTTTCTTGGGGGGTCGATAAGAACGGAGGTTTGTTCAGGCGGAAAGGTGATATCGGCAAAAAGAGCTTCAGCCGAAGATGCGATGAAACTGGCGTTCTCAATACCATTTGTTTTGGCATTACGACGGGCCCAGTCGGCTGAAGTTTCTGAAAGTTCGATTCCAACTACTTGTTCAAAGTTTTTCGCCAAGGTCAGGCCAAATAGCCCAGATCCACAATAGGCATCGAGCAAGTATTTTTGATTTGGGCCCTTCGCTTGTTCAGCAGCATGTCCAGTGAAAGAATCCAGAATGAAGGGATTGTTTTGGAAAAAGTCACCGGCAAGAAAGTTAAACTTTAGGTCACCAACTTTTTCGGAAACGGGCGCACGGTGATCTGTCTCGACGCGATCCTCGGTTGCCCGAAGGAGAAGTGTTGCCCCTTTTTTATACTCCGCGGCCCGACGCTTAACATCGTCACGGATTGGCTGGAGAACTTCATTGATCTCATCCATCGCAATCGGGCAATTGTAAACATCCACGAGACGAGTTCGCCGATTAAACTCTAGAAAGCCGATTGGAAAATCCTCGCCAGGTTTAGGGCGCTGGAAGTGTGGTGTAATCTTTGAGCGGTAGCCCCATTGTTTTGGCGAGGGGATCGTTGCTTTGACCTCTGCCTCGATTCCGACCATGTGCCAGAGGAGTTCCCCAACCTGCCTAGTTTTCCACTCAAGCTGCTTTTCGTATGGCAGATGCTGATACTGGCAACCACCACAAGTCGCAAAATGAGGGCAGTGAGGCTCTATTCGGTCGGGCGATGGTTCCAGAATCTCAACTAGATCAGCATGAGTACAATTCGTCTCATTTCGCCAAACCTTAGCACGAATTCTTTCACCCGGCAGAGCGAAAGGAACGAAAACGACCCAACCTTTAGGTTTTGCAATCCCAGCTCCTAGATTTGAGAGGGCTTCGATTTTGAGTTCGACAACTTCGTGCCACTCATAGGGTTCCGCTTTGAATTTGCGGGGGCGCTGTTGAGCCATGGTCCAGGACGCTCTGCGTTATTCTTCCGCCGAAGCAGGGCTGCTGGGCTTGATGTCAATGGCGCTGTCAGATCCAGGAGTAGTAACTTTTACTGGAGCAGGCCCACTGACAGTTTTTTTATTTTCGTCCTTCATGAGCTCGGAAGTGGTATCAGGATCAACCAGTTTGAGGTTATCACCAATTTCTTCGGCAGGAAGTAGGTCCACAGAATTGCTAGGAGTCTTCAAAGACGTTTTAGCTTTTGTAGTGCTGCTCTTAAGCTCCTCCCGATTTTCCTCATCCCATCGATCCTCCGCCAGATTAGCACAAGAAAGAAGGAGAAATGGTAAAGAGATAAAGATCAAGAATTTCACGGGGAGTCTGGTTGTTCGGTGCAGAGTGTGGGCGCCCCGGTTGTGTGAAGCAATGCTGAAAAGCTATTGTTGGCTCGCCTTAGATTCCTTTTTTGCGAGTTTGGGTCTCAACGAAATCGATAATTCTTTGGAGCTTACCATCGTGAACTTGGTCTTAGCGGCCCCTCCATCATGATCGGCAATAAGACTTTGAACTGAGCAAAGTCTCCCTCGCTCACAAAATCCGAGGCAACGTTGAGATCAATTAGGGTTGAACATATAGACTTCTGCCTTAATGAATGGACTCTCGTCACAAAAATAGCAATGGATCTCGCCGCAAATATTTCTAACCCAAATCTCGTCGGCATGATCAAGTTACAATCCTGACGAATCCGAGTTTTTAGTTGAATCGTGACCCACAATGAGCGAGGCCAAATCAGGCTTGGGTGAAAATTCCATCACCCAACTTTAGATTTACTAAGGAATGTCCCAAGCAAATGTATTACCACTAGAGCGACTTGAGGCGGAGCGCGTATCCGGGCGCTAACGTTGTAATGGCTGCTGAAAGCTTTTCTTGAATAAGAGGGCTGCCATAAAATGGGCCAGATCCAGCCCCACCAGAAGTGTGGGTCTCGATGAGGACGAGTTCGTCCTCACTGATAAAAAAGGAGGGGTTACCACTATCACCTTTCACGAGATTCTTGCCCCATCCATGTTTTGCAACCTTGGGGTGCCGGAAGGTGATTGAGGTGGATCCCGCTCGCTCGATCTCATGAAAAAAAATACGTCGATTCTGATCTGTTACCACGGCGGTCGTTCCCTTGAGGAGTAAAGAATCCTTACGAAGTGTAGGGAGGGCATAAACCTTAAGATCAGGCGGAACATCTAAATCAAGAAGCCCCACTGCGACATCTCCAACCACCTCGATAACATCTACCAAAGTGCGCTCAATTCGCTTTCCCATACGGTTGTGAAACACCACTTTAGCTCCTGGTTTACGACGATAATGAGAAGCCATGATAACGTGACGCCGCGTAACTAGAGTCAACGTCATCTTTTCATTAAATGAGACTCCAGACATATCAAAGTTTCGCGCCCAGCCATCCATCATTTCAGCATCACCTTTAATCGAATAGCGCTTAAATATATTAGGTGAGCCTCCTAGCGGAGGGAGGCTAAGACTACTGGGGGTAGCAGGATTTTTCGAGCTACAGGAAACAACGACAAAGAATGGGAGTAAAATACACCAACGCCACATGGCTGAAGGTTAAGGTAGGACGCTTTTTAAAAAAAGCCCAGAGTGCGCTGGGCAACTCCGGACCTTTAAAGATCATTTTCAGTTAACGATCGACGCGGGCTGATCCTCCGCCAACAAGTTTACCGACCTCCTCTCTAGTTGCCATAGTAGTATCACCTGGCGTAGTCATCGCAAGAGCTCCATGTGCAGCTCCCCATTCCACAGCTTTTGCCGCGTCGTTAAATTCAAGAAAACCATAGATCAGTCCGGAAGCAAATGAATCGCCGCCACCGACACGGTCGAATATTTCGAGGTTCTCACGATTGGTAGAACTGTGGAACTCGCCATCGTGCCAAGCTAATGCGGCCCAATCGTTACTAGAGGCCGTGTGGACCTCTCGAAGAGTTGTAGCAGTCGCCTTAAAATTGGGAAACTCACTAACAGCCTTTTCTATCATTCTCTTGAAGTTCGAGATATCGATTCCAGTAATATTTTCTTCATCAACTCCTTTGACCTCAAATCCAAGACAGGCCGTGAAATCTTCTTCGTTACCGATCATGACGTCGACATATCTGGCGATTTCACGATTCACTTCCTGCGCCTTAGCTTGTCCTCCGATCGACTTCCAAAGGCTAGGCCGGTAATTGAGGTCGTAAGAAACAACGGTCCCGTATTTTTTGGCAATTTTACAAGCCTCAATCGTAAGCGCAGCATTACCCTCCGAGAGAGCGGCAAAGATCCCACCCGTATGAAACCATCTTACACCGAGAGTTCCGAAAATATGCTCAAAATCAAAATCATTAATCGTGAGTTGGGAAGCCGCAGTATGGCCACGATCCGAGGTTCCTTTAGCAGCACGAACTCCAAAACCACGCTCAGTGAAATTGAGCCCATTCCGAGCCGCGACTCCTAGACCATCAAAGTTAGCCCACTTAATAAACTGGGTGTCGACCCCTCCTTGAAGGACAAGATCTTCTAGAAGGCGCCCAACTTCATTATCTACAAATCCGGTAAGGACGGCCGCACGTTTCCCAAAGCAACGGCGGAGTCCGCGAGCGACATTATATTCTCCGCCACCTTCCCAGGCTTGGAATTGACGGGTGGTGCGCACTCGGCCGTCACCAGGGTCAAGGCGGAGCATTATTTCGCCCATCGAGAGAATATCGTAGGCACATTCGGAGGCTTGTTTAATTTCGAGACTCATGAGGTTTTAGGGGGCTGATTTTAAGACTAAAGAATACCATTGGCGCAGAGGACGTCGTCAGCTCCGGAGAAAAAGTTGATCGCATTATTTAAACAGCGGTTAGCCTGACGCTGAACCGATTCATGTGTACGTGAGCCGATATGGCTCGTGATAATACAATTCGGAGCACCGATAAGAACATGACTAGGAGCAGGCGGCTCAGCGTCAAGGACATCGGCTCCATAACCCCCAACCTTTCCAGATTTGAGGGCTTCGGCCATATCCTTAGTGTTTACGAGTTCTCCACGGGCGCAGTTGAGGACAATCACCTGGTCACGCATTTCAGCGATTTTGGCAGCATTAATCATGTCCTCTGTCTCATCGTTAAGAAAACAGTGAAGTGAAACAACATCAGAATTGTGTAGGACTTCGTCCATTGAGGAACACCGCTTCACATCGTGCTCTGACGCGAAGGAATCATCGAAGTAGGGATCAAAAGCAATGATGTTCATCCCAAATGCGCGGGCTCGGATTGCGACCTCTTTACCAATGCGCCCCAGACCAAGAATCCCGATCGTCTTTCCCATAATTTCGTTTCCAACAGGCTTTTTCCAGCCAGCAACCCACTCGCCATTCTGAACCGCAACAGCGTTTGATTGAATGTCTTTCGTTATGCCGAGAAGGAGTCCGAAAGTATGCTCGGCTACTGTGGTGTGATTAACACCAGGAGTGAAAAGAACAGGAAGTCCCTTTTCCGTCGCATACTCGACATTAATTTTGTCGAGCCCGATTCCATATTTTGAAATGATCTGGAGTCGGGGAAGTGATTTGTCGATCACAGCTTGGGTAATGGCATCGTCACCGCAAAGGAAGGCGTCGAAATCGCCGGACAAATCGAGCATTTCGGCCTCCGATAGCGGGCCACGAGCTAGGACTACTTCCCAGTCTTGGGAGTTCAAAAGATTTTGGTGGGTCCCAGGGGTGTCTTGAAAGGAAGTGGTAGTGAGAAGAACGCGTTTACTCATAAGTCTAGGAGATAAAACCTTAGGTCAGATTGCTAGTGGAGAATCCAGATTTTTTCAATCAAAACGAAACTAGCGGGTAAGGATCCCTCTAGAGGAAGGAGAGCGCACGGCCTCGATTAACCTTGAGGCTACCGGCCCAAAATCTTGGCTGTCAGCCTCTTTTAGTGCCTCTTCCCGCGTAGATTTAGATCTTAGAACAAGAGAATAGGCCTGCTTAATCTCCTTACGATCTTCGAGGGTGAATCCACCACGTCGCAAACCAATGACATTGAGCCCGGAAAGCTGGTTAATTTTGTGCGCGACGCAATAAGGAGGCACATCTTGGGTAAGTGTGCTATTTCCTTGGCTCATAGCAAAGTCTCCAACATGAGTGAATTGATGAATGGCAGTGCCGCCCCCGAGGAAGACCTTATTCCCGATTCTTACGTGCCCCGCAATCATGACGTTATTGGCGAGAATGTTATCATCCCCAACGATGACGTCATGAGCAATATGAGAAACCGCCATAAAGAAATTCCGGTCACCAATAATGGTATTTCCGTTAACTTGAGTGCTCCGGCTGATCGTGACATGCTCTCGAAAGCTATTGTCGTCTCCAATAATTACGCCTGAGTCTCTTTGAGGATCAAAGGAAAGGTCTTGAGGTGAACCCCCAATAACGGCACCGTGATCGACCATGTTATTTTTACCCATTTTGACCCCACGACAAATTTTGGCATGAGATAATATCCGGCAACCTGCGTCGATTGAGACCCCAGCTTCGATAATTACAAAAGGACCAACTTCTACATCATCTGCAAGTCGAGCAGATTTAGAGATGATGGACTGAGGATGAATTTTGGGCATTTTTCAAAAAGGGAAAAGGGAGGTGGTCGCAAATTTTATCCATGAAGCGGCCCGGAAAGACTGGGGGGCAATTGGGAGCTTTTCAATTTTAGAGATAAGGAATTTTCAGGCGTTCTCAAAAACCGTGTTATAAAAAGCGCCGCCGTTCAAGACACTAAGATTGGTTGTACCACCCTTTGAATTAAAAAAGCTACAGTAGGTTTTGCTCGGCAAATGAATAGTAACCTTGGCAGCTATCGGTAGGGCGACCAATGATCAGATGATCGACAAAATAGAGACCCATTGTACGCGCGGCTTCCGCTAGATTCTCGGTCAGCAATCGATCCGGTTTGCTGGGGGCAGGTTCACCAGAAGGATGATTATGGGCAATCACGAAATTGGGAGCTTGGTCGATAAGAACAGGTCGGAGAATTTCAGAAATCGAGGCCACAGTCTGACTTATCGACCCACTCGAGAGTTCGCGCATACGGATCAACCTACCATTACTATGGAGAGTTAAGACGAATAATTTCTCGTTGGGAAGATGTGCCATTTGAGGGGCGAGAAATTGATGAATTGCCAAACTACTCGAAAGACTAACAGCTGAGCCACTTTCCCGAGCAGCACGGGAACCAAGCTCAAAAGCGGCCTGAAGCTGACAAGCCTTAGCGAGACCTAAACCATGTTCTTTGCAAAGTTCTTTAAGATCGATTCGAGCAAGCGGGACAATCCCCCCATGTTTTTTGATGAGTTGTCGCCCAATCTCAATAGCGCTTGCTTTTTTGGTTCCACTTCGGAGAAAAATAGCGAGGAGTTCTTCGTTTGAAAGTGCTTCAGCTCCAAGTGCAGCCATTTTTTCGCGAGGTTTTTGCTCGGAAGGCAGGTCGTGAATACGCTGATGATCGTCCATGGAAATGAATCTTCGATTTTCCAGGCAGATGTGGCAAGCTTCTGACGTGGATGAGGAACTAATCGTCTTTTTCGATGAAGATTGCTTACTCTGTCAGGGCGCGGTGAAATGGTTGAATCGGATCGATGGTAATGATCGCTTAAAGTTTGCTCCTTTGCAGGGTGAGACAGCAGAGCGATATGAGATCGATTTATCTGACGATTCCATGGCGTTTGCAGAACGAGGAAATATCTATCGAGCAGGCGAAGCGGCGAGACGTGCGTTTTGGAATGCAGGGGGTTGGGGCGTTTTTCTTGCCTGCTTAATTATGGCGCTGCCTGACGCCCTTCGGGATTGGGCTTATCAGTGGGTCGCCAAAAACCGAAAATGTCTCGTCAAAAACAGGAGATGTGATTTGCCAGAAGAGGGAATGAATCGAAAGACGCTCAAATAACCTTAGGGATATCATTTCTAAACCAATAAGGCTCGTGCGCAATCAGCAATACTTTTCAACTGGAGTCTGAATTAAGATCTGCAAGTCATGATTCACCTTCCAAGTCAGTTAGCGGGTGGCCACTGAGCAGAAGACCATACTCCCTCAAACGGATCAATGTTCTGAAATCTTGAAGCTCGCCCGTAAAATTTTCGCTTTAACCGGACATTTAGTTCCGAGAGAAAGCCCCTCAATAAACCGGACATCGGAGATGATTGGCGCGAACCACTGGCCCTAAAGATACCAGATAATAACGGCAAGTTCTGAGCTTTTTCTCTTGCCACCGAAGAGGGGGTAGCCTATCCCTCCGCCCGTCCTGAGAAGGTAGGGGGCGTTAGCTCAGTTGGTAGAGCATCTGCATGGCATGCAGAGGGTCAGCGGTTCGAATCCGCTACGCTCCACCATTTCACGGACGAAGACCGGCCCAAGGTTTTGTCAATCTCCTACCCAATCCTATGTTAACCGGACACGACCTTGCACTTGCCTGCGCAGAAGCAGCTAATGAATTAAAAGCCGAAGATGTTCGGATTTTTGATCTACGAGGTATCTCGACACTCACGGATTTTATGGTGGTTTGTTCGGGTAACTCGCTTCCCCACTTGAAAGCGATAGTTCGAGAAGTCGAGGGAAGCGTCAGGGAGAAAGGATCTGATCCGGCCCTTCACACCGAGGGGAAAGCGGCAAGCCGGTGGGTCGTAATTGATTTCATTGATGTCATGGTTCACGTTCTCGACGAAGAGTTCCGAGAGCATTATGCCCTTGAATCTTTGTGGGGTGATGCGAAGGAAGTGGCTTGGAATGATCAGAATGAGGATTGAAATACTTAATACGGGAACTGAGTTACTGCTCGGATCAACCGCCAATACACACGGGACATGGATGGGGCAGGAATTGGTAAAGCTTGGACTTAGAGTCCAACGCCAGATGACCGTCCCAGATGGTCAAGCCATCCTTGATTCCCTTAGAGAGACGAGCAGACGGTCCGACGTAGTAATCGTAACCGGGGGGCTTGGGCCGACCAGCGACGATGTCACTCGAGAGGCACTAGCCGAAGTGCTGGGGGTTGAGATGATTGAAGATGAAGCGGCTTTGCGGTCGCTGCACGAATTTTTTGAGAGGCGCAACAAACCGATGGTGGACGCAAATCTCAAACAAGCTCAAAACTTAGTTGGTGCGGATATTCTGCCGAATAACAATGGAACTGCACCAGGAATTTATGCCCCACCACGACTCGGAGGCGATCCTAAATGTGCTGTTTTTCTTCTCCCTGGTCCTCCAAGGGAACTTTATCCAATGTTTCACGAGGAGGTAGTCCCTCGACTTAAGGCACTTGCTGGCGTCGATGAGATTGATAACGTGCAGGAATTGAAATTCGTAGGAATAGGCGAAAGTGATTTTCACGATCAACTCGATGACGAATTGGCGAAAATTGATGGTCTCGAAGTTGGGTATTGCGCTCGACTAGGAGAAGTGGACCTACGACTTATCGGATCCGATGCCGCCATCGCTCAAGGACGCGATTTAACGATATCTAAATTTGAGGAATTTCTAATTTCAGATGATGGGGCAAACCTGGAGTCGGTGGTCGTGCGCGAATTGAGTAAGCTTGGAAGGACCCTTGCGACAGCTGAAAGCTGCACCGGAGGATTGGTAGCCAGTCGTCTCACTGATATCTCAGGAGCCAGCTCAGTGTTCACCCATGGTTTCGTTAGCTACTCAAATAAAGCAAAGGCACAGCTCATTGGCGTCTCAAAGGACACTCTTGCTGCGCACGGCGCAGTCAGCGAGGAGGTAGCAAGTGAAATGGCAGAAGGTGCCCGCCTCGCAAGCGGTTCTGACTACAGCATTTCAATTACGGGAATCGCCGGTCCAACTGGAGGCACGAAGGATAAACCCATAGGGACAGTCTGCTTTGGAATAGCCGGGCCAAAAGGGATAGAGACCTTCCGTGAGATGCACCCACGAAGTAGACGGGATTTTAAGCAACAAGTTAGCCAACGGGCACTCGACTTAGTTAGGCGGGCCCTCAAGTCTACCCAGTAATTCAATCGATCTTCTTCACAAATCATTCCTCCTTCGGATCGGGCACGAGTTCGTAGAGAAGGGCATTACTTTTGTTGAGAAATTGTTTTGCAAGAACATTGAGTTCTTCGATCGTTACCTTGCCATAATCTTGATCCCGAGTTCGCGCCCAATCGAGCTTGTATGGCTTCTCTTGACTGCTTCCGAGGACCGTCCCCAGCCAATATCCATTATCACGAAGACTTTCTTTGAGCCCCGACTGAATCGGCTTAAGAGAGCGCTCAAGCTCGTCCTGAGTGACTCCGTTTTCGGCCATTGTGTGAGCAAGTGAAATCATAAGATCGCCATACTTCTTAGTTTCTTCGGGCTTCACTTGAGCCATCGCTTGCAACACTCCCATATCAAGTTCTTGACTGGGAGTAGCCCCAGCACGCGGACTGTATGAACCACCGAGTTTCTCACGAATTTCTTCACGAAGCCGATCGCTGAGAATTGAGGCGAGAATATTGAATCGTCTCGCTTGTTTCACGTTGGTCCCAGTGGCAGGAATTTTCCAAACGACCATGGCTGCGGCATTAGGAATCTTGGAATCGAATGTAAATTTCTTATTGGCCGGACGTGCCGGAACATTGATCTTCCGGCGCTTCTCGTAATTCGGCTTTGCAGTCTTCCGCTCGGGTAAGGCCCCAAAGGTTTTTTGAATCAAGGGTATTGCGACAGCTGGATCAAGATCACCAACCAAGGTAAGTTCCAGCGGTGCGTCTTTGAATGAGGGCATTACCCAGTCCTTAACCATTTTACTATCAAACAACATCGCCTTCTCCTGAGTCGGGAACCCGAAACGAAAATCTCCACCGTGCATATGACTCGCTACTTTAATCATGGCTCCTTGCATCGAATGTTCGAGCTGATTGTAGAGCATAGGCAGAGCCATCTTAAACATCCGCTCGCCCTCGGGGCGGAATCCTGGATCAGTTAGGTAGGCACACATTAACTGCAGCTGAAGCTCTAGGTCTTCCGGAGTGGTTCGTCCAGAGAGGGAGAAGCTCCCTTCACCAACCCCGAAACCAACACTGACATTCTTACCAGCTAGAAGACGTTGAAGATCGTCAGCGGAATGTTTCCCCAGACCACCGGCCTCGAAGATGGCACTTGCGAATCGATCGAGCCCCGATATTCCACTCGGCTGACTCAGTTGGCCCGATCCAAAGCGAGCATTGATACCAATCGAATTTTTCTGGAAGTCGGTTTGCTTATAGTTGACTCGAATATTGTTCGAGAGCATCAACTGAGTCGCGCCAAGATCCTCAATTTTGGTCTCCTGCACAACGGTTCCTGGCTCCCCAAAATCAGTGTAAGAAAAGGGAATCAAAGCCTTTTCGGTTGGAGCGGTAACCTCGGTGGCACCACTTTTAAGAAAGATCGTCTTAAGGTCTTCGGCCGCTGAGTCTGGTGCCGCAGGTGTCGTGAGAACTAGAGAAAGATCCTTGGTATCCCAGAACTCGTTAAACGCTTTCTGGCAATCTTCAGTTGTGATTTTCCCAAGGGCAGATTTAGCAAGCTCTAGGTTTGTCTCTGGAGTGGTGAAGACATTCCTTTCGCCAATAGCTCCAATGAACTGCATAGCAATTCCATGTGAGCGTCGGGTGTCTTTGCGCTTCACAGCCTCTTCCGCACCATTGATCAGATTCGCTTTCACCTCCTTGAGCTCCTCTTCAGTGAAGCCAAATTGAACGGCCTTGCGGAGTTCTTGCTCTAGAATAGGAACTGCTTCTTTCCATTTACCCTCAGCGGGAGTTACTTCGATTCCGCCCTGTTCGATCATGTTAAAATAGGCACTTCGGCTTGCCGAACCAGATAAGATTAAAGAGCCCTTTTCTTTAGCGAGAATTCCAAAACGTCTACTCAATATCCCATTAGCAATAGCAAGTGGGTATTGATTAATACGGTTGCTGCTCGTATCCGGTTTCTGGGTGTAGGGACGCAGAGAGTAGAGCGAGATGTCAGTCGAAGGAAGTTCCTTGTCCGTAAAAACTTCAGACCTGAGCCCGAAACCCGAGGGTGGGATATCCTTGGGTGGATTCTGGCCCGGATTTTGCGGATTCTGCATGGAGATAAAAGTTTCGCGAATCCTCTTTTCCATTTCCTTTGCATCGAAATCCCCAACAACGACAAAGGTCATCCGTTTGGGAGTGTAATAGCGCGCATAAAAGTCAGTAAAGCGCTCGCGAGGAGCTGTTCTAATTACCTCTTCGGTTCCAATTGGAACCCGCTTCATCAAATGTGAACCCGGGATTAGATATTCAAATTGCCTTAGCATCATTCGATAACCCACAGAATCACGGGAAGTTTTTTCCGAAATGATGACTCCACGTTCGCTATCAATTTCCTCCTTGGTCAGAAGAGCTCCATCTGCAAAGTCCCTCATCACAGTAAAAGTTAGATCCACTGTTTTCTCATCCATATTTGGCAAATCAAGCATGTAGACAGTCTCATCGAATGAGGTGTAGGCATTGGCATGAGCTCCAAATTGAATTCCGAGTCGTTGCATCCGAGGGATAAGCTCGGCAGGCGTGAAGTTTTTTGATCCATTAAAGACCATGTGCTCCAAGAAGTGGGCCACCCCACGTTGATCATCGGCTTCCATCAGAGAACCTGCAGCAATGTGAAGACGGACCGAAAATTTACCGGGAGGTTCCGAGTTTGGATAGATGATGTATTTGAACCCGTTATCCATTGAACCAAAAATGGCGTTGGCGTCTGGCTTAAGGTCAGATCCTTCGCCAGCTACCGGATTAGCGGAAAGCGGGAGGGTGAGCGCGGTTACGAATAGAAACACTGATTTCATGGATGTGAGGAACATAGGCTAGTCGGTCTGGAAAGAAAGCGGGGAAAGCTGTTTGATTTGTTTTTGAGATTTCAGATTGTCATCAGGGATCGGACTAGGCTTTATCTTCTAAGTATGAAGCGAAGTCATTTTATCGCACAAGCCGGACTCACAGCGATTGGAGTAAGACTAGGTGCTGGCCAATCTAGGAAAGTCGGATCATGGCCGATTGTGGTTTTTGAAAAGCCTATCCAAACCCTCGATTACGATCGTATGGGTGAAGAGTTGGCAAAAATGGGGGTCCAAGGGATCGAAGCGACGATTCGGAGGGGAGGGCACATTGAGCCAAAAGACGCCGAGATTGAAGTCCCCAAGATGGTGAAATCTCTCGAGAAAAACGGTCAGAAAGCCTTGATCGCAACGTGCAATGTAGACTCCGCGAGTGCGGATAATGCTGATTTCTTGCGCATCCTAAAAGCTAATGGGATCGTCCGCTATCGAATGGATTATTTCCGTTACGACTTAACGAAAGATCTTCTCCCACAAGTTGTAGAGAACACGATGAAGCTGAAAGAGATCGAGGCGATGAACCGCGAAATTGGAGTGCAGGCTCTTTATCAAATTCACGCTGGGGCCAAGTATGCTGGTTCGCTCGCTTGGGACGCCGCCATGATGTTTAAAAACGTCGATCCGGCTCACGCTGCGATTGCCTTCGATCTTCGTCATGTTAAGGCAGGCTCAGGCCTATCTTTTCCAACGGCTATAGCTGCGATGGGAAAGCATGTCCGATCAATCTTCGTGAAAGACGCCAGTTGGAGCGGCAAGCGAACGGCTAGTCTTAAAAATGTCCCACTCGATACAGGAATTGTAAACAAAAAGGCTTTTGATGAAGTAAGTAATGGGCATTCCTCAATGCCTTTGTCTTTACACATGGAATGGGGAAAGGCTCCAATTTACCCTAAGGAAATCGTGATGGAGGCCGTCGCCAATATCACGCGAGATGTGAAAGTTTTAAAGTCATGGCTCTAAGATTAAGCGCTTTCATTTTGAGTTGTCTATTGGTTTCGGCCCAAGAAATCAGGGTTGTCGAATCAGAGAAGGAGATTGTTATCTTCCGAGGTAACACCGACATTCTTACCTACCACAAGACTGAAGTTCCACCACCAGAAGGAGCCAAGCAAACTTATCGTCGGAGTGGATTCATCCACCCCCTCAAAAGCCCACAGGGTGGAATTGTTACTGGCATTCACCCAAGCGACCACCTTCATCACTTGGGATTGTGGCATGCATGGGTGAAGAGTAAACACGGCAAGGATCAACCTGATTTTTGGAATTTGGGAAAAGAAAGTGGGAGAGTCCGCTTTTTAAAATTGCTCAAAAGAAACGCGATAGGATTCACCGTGGAACAGGAACAAGTTGCGCTGAAAGGGAACCAGAAGGAAGAGACAATCATTCTCAAAGAGGCACTCTCAATCTCGGTTAAAGCAACGAATGAGGGAAACTTTATCGACTATCATCTCACTCAGAAAAATGTTTCTGATAAAAGGTTAGACTTACCTGTCTATCGATATGGCGGGCCTTTAGCCTATCGTGGACCCCACTCGTGGAATTCGAAAAACAGTAATTACCTCACCTCTGCTGGAAAAAAGCGAGAAGACAGTCACGCCACTCGCGCAGACTGGTGTGCTATTTTTGGGCCGACTGACAAAGGCGACGCAACTATTACAATGATGGGGCATCCAAAGAATTTCGATGCTCCCCAACGCTTACGAACTTGGCCGGACGGCAAAATATTTCTCTGCTGGACCCCGATCCAAGAAAAACCATTGGTGATTCAACCAGGTGAGTTGGTAACATGGAGGTATCGAATTGTAATTTCAGACGGCAAGCCGAAGAAGGACGCGATCAATCGTTGGTGGAAGGAGTATCGGGCAAACTGAGCCTCGACCGTAAGAAGTGGAATTTTTCAGGCACGAGAAATTGAGTGAGAATCCGCTCGGGACAAATCCAACCAAGATTACCGGGTGTGCCGATCGCTTTTACAATCTTGTCCAGATTTTCGGAGTAGCTCTTCAACGTCCAAGGAGAGGTGTCCACTTGCTTGGCCGGTTGACAGAGGGCGCTCTCCAACCAAGCCGATAGCTCTGGAAGAGTGACTTCTGAAATCACTTTGCGCTGAAGATTCTCTGGAAGATTTCCAAAGTCGATAGTTCCGCCAGCCGAGAATTGAGACCACGCATGATCCAACTCAGAGACGTCCATAGTTCGACCGTAAGCAAGCATAGTTATTGTGAGTTGCTCACGATATTCTTTCTCTAAGCTTGGTAAGATATCAAGAGAGACGGGAATAGATTGATAAAGGGTGCCATAGCCGACAAAGTCACGGGTGATTTGTGGTAGATCACGACCGATAAGCGGTTTATTTAAAAAGGCAGGATCGAGAAAGGTAAGCCCAAACCCTTCGCTGATTGAGGTCGTAACCAAATGAGTTGCTCTCTCCAGCAAATCCACAAAGGAGCGGGGGTCATGGCTGACGACATCGAAGTCAATCGGGAGTTGCTCTTTTTCGGCAAAATCAACCCAATCATCATGAATGAAAGCTGGCTCCTCCGAACCTGATCGCAAAGCTACCGCAAAGCGAGTCTTGGGCGGAGCGTGAGCCGCCAAAAGACAAAGCTCCCCGAGATTTTTTCGACGAATTCCACGGACGGGGTAAAAAACAAAGGGATCTTCTGAGGTCCTTTTTTTGATAAGAGGCGGATTGACAGCGTTAGGGAGGAAGTGAACACGAGATTCGGGAACACCTGCAGCCTTAAGAATTTCAAGGTCACGCCTATTAATGGTTGCATAATGAACGTGCTGAGCATCGGGGTAGAGTCGTTTATTCCCAACAACAAGTTGGTAATTTTTAGGCCGTCCATCCTCCACGAAATCGTGGATTTGCATTAGGATAGGAACACCGGCTCGTGCCGCCACTTCGACCATCTCTGGAAAATTCACATTAAGCCCAAGAGTTGGATTATGAATAATCCAAAGGTCGGCCTTTTGCTCAAGGAGTCGCTCAACCGGGATTGTCCCCTCAGTTCTATAATCTAACTCCGGTAGAATCACCCCTGGCTTAGCCCACTCTTCTAGTGGACCACTAGAAGCAATCTGGACCTCATGACCTTGCTCTCGAAGAATTTGCGCTTGTGATTCAATCACGCGTGTGACGCCTCCGGCACGAAGATGGTAGTGAATGATCAGAATATTCATGCGCCTGGAAAACATGAGCTTGCATGATAGCGTTGCGATAGCAAACGAGATTCGCTATGCTTTGGGCATGAAAAGATCTGGTTGGTGGCAGATGTCGCTCGCAATCGCTACTGTCACTCTCAGCGACCGAGGCAAGCGCCGTCGATTTATCACCGGATTACTGGTGCTAATTGTGGCCTATTTTTCACTAGGAAATTGGCCACTCGATTCGTGGCTCTCGCGGGGACTCTGGAGAATGTTGATTTTCTGGGGATTTCTTGGATTGATGTGCTTATTCATGATCCTTATGGCTCTCTTTGATGCTTTAGCTGTCATTGGTGAAGAGAGGCAAAAAATCGGTCTAACAAAATCGTCTAAAAACGAAGAATCATTGCAGGATTAGATTTGTGACTTGCGAGTTTGGCGGACCAGCCTCATCCCTCTGACATGACTTCAGAGCTTGAGCGCCTTTTTCAACACTTGCGATTCCCCAGCATATCCACCGATTCCCGCCATGTCGACGACGTCCGAGCCAACGCCGAGTGGTTGAAAGGTCAACTCGAGAACTTGGGCTTAGAGACTGGACTATACGAAACTCCCGGAAACCCGGTGATCGTAGCTCGCAATGAGAAAGTAGAAGGACGTCCGACCGTCTTAATCTATGGTCATTACGATGTTCAACCTGTCGACCCTTTGGAGCTTTGGGATTCAGCGCCATTTGAACCTGAAATCCGCGATGGGAAAATCTGGGGTAGGGGTGGAGCAGACAATAAGGGACAGCATTTTGTCCATATCCTCGGTGCCGAGAAAACGATAAAGCAAAACGGCGGACTCCCACTTAACGTTATTTTTCTTATTGAAGGAGAAGAGGAGATTGGATCTCCAAATCTTGTTCCATTTTTAAATGAGCATAAGGATTCACTTGCTTGTGATATCATCGCGGTGTCTGACACTGGAATGGTCGCTCCCGGCGTGCCAACCCTTGGCTACGGCTTACGGGGGATCACTTGCCTTGAAGTTAAAGTAAAAGGGCCAACTGGTGATCTTCACTCCGGGGTTTACGGTGGATGTGTAGCCAACCCAGCAACAGCGGCGGCTCGGATGGTTGCTAGTTTGCATGACGATGACGGCAGGATCGCGGTCGCGGGATTTTACGAGGACATCGTTCCTCTAGAAGACTGGGAACGTGAAATGTGGTCAAAAGTTCCTGGCACTAGTGATAAAGATTTTTTAAAGACCACAGGTTCTCCGGAGGGGTTTGGGGAGCCGGGCTACTCAATGGCGGAACGTCTCTGGGCAAGACCCACTGTCGAAGTAAATGGCTTTGGAAGCGGTTATCAAGGCGAGGGATCGAAGACCGTTTTACCTGCCGAAGCGATATTTAAGCTCTCATGCCGACTCGTTCCCGGCCAGGATCCTGCCAAGATACAACAACAAGTCGAAGAACATCTTCGCAAACATCAGCCCAAAGGCGTAACAATCGAGATTTACAATGGTCACTCCGGCAAGGCTTACCACAACGATCCCCATTCAAAGTTTGGAAAAGCAGCTCAGGCCGCTCTCACAACCGCTTTCGGACGAGAGCCAGTCCTTATTCGTGAGGGTGGAAGCATCCCAATCATACAAGACATGAAGGAGATTCTTGGCGCAGATAGCTTGATGCTCGGGCTAGCTTTGCCGGATTGTCAGATTCATGCCCCAAACGAAAATTACTCAGTTGAAAACTTCGAAAAAGGGATCGAAATGAGCTGTGAATTACTGAAGGAACTTTCAAAAATTTAAAAGCTCATGAGCGAAGAAAAAAAAGACTTTATCCGCGAGATCATCGCAAACGATCTGGAGAATGGTAAACATACTGCTCCGATCACTCGGTTCCCACCCGAGCCAAATGGCTACCTTCACATTGGACATGCCAAAGCGATTGGATTGAACTTTGGAATCGCAAACGAATACGCTGAGTCAGGATCCCGATGCCACCTACGATTTGATGACACCAATCCGGTTAAAGAGGACACTGAATATGTTGAATCGATCAAACGGGATATCGAATGGTTAGGATACGATTGGGGTGATCATCTTTTTTTCGCGAGCGACTACTTCGATTTCTTCTTCGATTGCGCAGTTTCTTTGGTCAAGAAGGGCTTAGCATACGTTGACACTCAGACACCGGAGGAGATCCGATCCCAAAGAGGGAATGTCAACATCGTCGGAACTCCTTCTCCTCACCGGGACCGTTCCGTGGAAAAAAATTTAGAGCTCTTAAGGCAAATGCGCGAAGGGGTATTCGAAGATGGCGGAGCCGTCCTCCGAGCAAAGATCGACATGGAATCCTTCAATATGAATATGCGGGATCCAGTGCTCTACCGTGTCGTCCACGCTCAGCATCATCACACGGGTGACAAGTGGTGTATTTATCCAATGTATGATTTCGCTCATCCACTGGAAGACGCAAAAGAGCACATCACACACTCGCTCTGTTCACTTGAATTCGAGAACCATCGCCCACTTTACGACTGGGTTGTGGAAAACTGCCCGGTTCCATCAAAACCACGTCAGATCGAATTTGCGCGGCTCAACATTGGATACACTATCATGAGCAAGCGGAAGTTCATCCAGCTGGTTGATGAGAAGCATGTCGGGGGCTGGAATGACCCACGCATGTCGACACTCAGCGGAATGCGGCGTCGGGGTTACCCGCCCGAGGCAATTCGTGCATTTGTTGATAGAGTCGGATTAACGAAGCAGAATTCACTTTCTGATTTTGCGCTCCTTGAATTCGAAGTGAGAAACCATCTCAATAAAGTTGCTCTCCGAAAGATGGCAATCCTTGATCCAATTAAAGTGATTATCACGAACTACCCGGAAGGGGATAGCGAAAAGGTAACGGTGCCCAATAACCCCGAAAATGAAGATGATGGAACGCGGGAACTAACTTTCACACGGGAATTTTGGATCGAGCGTGACGACTTTATGATCGATGCCCCAAAAAAATACTTCCGACTTAAACCTGGAGGGGCAGTACGGCTTCGGGGTGCCTATATTATTCAACATACCGATCACCTTTTCGACGATGATGGAGAGATTTTGGAAATCCATTGCCATTTCCTGCCAAACACCATCGGCCAGTCAGCGCCTGAAGGGGTGCAATGTCGCACAGCGATCCATTGGGTTTCTTGCCAAGAAGCGGTCAGTGCCGAGGTCCGCCTTTACGATAGACTCTTTACGGAAGAAGTGCCTGACAGCGCCGAGGGTGGTTACTTGTCCTGCTTAAACCCTGATAGCCTGTCCGTAGTAACCAACGCTCAAGTGGAACCAAGTCTAGCGGCAATGGCAGCAGGGGAACGGTGCCAGTTTGAGCGCATTGGATACTTTTGCGCCGATGCTGAAGATCACACTTTGGAGAAGCCGGTCTTCAATAGAATTTCCACTCTTAGAGATTCCTGGGGCTCCAAGAAATAGATCTATGAAAGGCCACCGTTACTGGCTGGCGGTGGTTTTCTTCCTCCTCGCCTCTGCCCCAGGGTTTTGGTTTCCAGCTCTCGCCAATGTCCTAGAAAATTATGGTTTGGGCAGCTGGGCGGTATGGGCATTTTTGGTTCCGCCTCTTGCTGGCATGATTTCCCCACTCATATTTGGGGCTCAAGTTGATCAAAGACTTGAAGCGCAAAAAGTTCTCGGCTGGATTATGCTTTTAGGAGCCGGTTTCCTTTACATGGCATTCCACTCACTTGAGCAAAATTGGGGAGGGGGTTGGTTCCTTTCATTCTTCATTATTAACGCCCTCATATCTGCTCCAGCTTGGTCACTTTTAACGACAATCACGCTATCAAGTCTGGCTGACCCAGGGAGGACTTTCGGGCTTTTCCGAGTTTGGGGAACCCTTGGATGGATGGCCTCTAGCCTGCTTGTAAGTTTATGGGGTCTCGACTTTTCTGCAGAGACAGGAAAACTTGGCGCCGGCGTTAGGGTCTTCGCGGGAATTGCCTGCTTCCTTCTTCCCGTAACTTTACCGAAGGGCGACAAGCCCAAGAAGTGGACAGATAATCTTGGTCTAGGAGCGCTCAAATTACTCCGTGATCGAGATTTATTTGTCTATTTTTCTACCGCACTCCTATTCAGCATCCCCCTCGGGGCTTACTATCTGCATACACCTAAACATCTTAAGGAACTAGGAGTCGAATCAGTCAGCGCTTTCATGGCGACAGCTCAGGTTATGGAAACCATAGCCATGCTTTTAATGGGCTGGGTGATCGCACGATTCCGAGTCAAAACCATCCTCCTTCTTGCAATTGGAAGCGGAGTGCTGCGCTACACCTTTTACGCTTTTGATGAGGTCACTTGGTTAGTTATTGGCATCACCCTACATGGATTCTGCTGGACCTTTTTCTTCGAGGCAGGACGAGTTTTTGTCCATCGCCGAGTCGATGAGGGGATGCGGACCCAAGCGCAGGCTCTCTTGGGTTTCTTTACCGGAGGGCTTGGGACAGTCCTGGGGATTTTAACGGTTGATAGACTTTATCAATTACTATCACCTTCATGGGGATGGTCAGGTTATTGGGCCGTCCTCACCGGGATGAATTGCCTCGCTCTGACCCTCTTCGCTTTCGGCTATAAAGGCCGACCGATCGCTCCAAGAGCCAAGCCGTTAGACTAACTTTTTGAGGGCTTGAATCCTGACCAAAACAGGCGGGTGGGAGTGATCAAGAAATACCTCAAGTGGGTGGGGCGTTAAATTGGAAAGATTATTCGCTGAAAGTTTCTTGAGCGCTGAAATCAAATGATTTGGCGTGCCTTGATTTAAAGCAGCATATTCATCGGCTTCGAATTCATGTTTTCGGGAAAGCATATTCATAACCACTGAAAGAGCACGGGACACCGGCTTGAAGACAATCATAAACAAAACGAGCCCTGCTGCAATGGACCCATTAGACTCCCCCGAAATTCCAAACGCGGCATAGAGCTGACTACCCAAAGAGCTTTCCGGATTGGTTGCCATTCCTAGCAAAAAGAAAATCACGGCAGTTTGGATAACCGAAATGACGAGACGCTGCACGATATGCTTACGTTTAAAGTGGCCGATTTCATGAGCAAGCACGCCAACCAATTCGTCAGTAGTTTGACTTTCAATCAAGGTGTCGAAAAGCGCGATTTTTTTTCGCTTTCCAAACCCCGTGAAGAAGGCGTTCGACTTAGAGGAACGTCGCGATCCATCCATTACCGAAATTTCAGTCAAGGGGAACTCGCACTTCACAGCCATCGATTGGATTGCTTCGTTCAATTCCTTGTCTTCCAATGGTGTGAATTTATTAAAAAGAGGCAGAAGAAATGAAGGAGCGAGATAAGTCAGTGCTAGCGAGATTAACGTAAAACTTAACCAAGCCCAAACCCATGCATTTGGTATTGAATCGAAAATCCAAAGAATAAGCGCCATGATGCCGCCACCGAGGATAGCGGTGAGAAAATGGGATTTGATTTGATCAATGATGTAGGTCTTTGCTGTGGTCTTGTTGAAGCCAAACCGTTCTTCCAAAACAAAGGTGTGGTAAAGATCGAACGGAAGAGAGCTAAGCCAAAACCCGAGGTAAACGAGGCCGATGAAAGATAGACCTGTTCCAATTTTACCATAGCCCAATTCACCGACTAGATCATCCACCCAACCAAATCCCCCAAAAAACCAAAAGGCCAAGAGGATGGTAAGAGATGAGATTGAGGAGACAACGCCAAATTGCGCCTGAGCCTTCTCGTAGGATTGAGATTTTAGATATTTTTCATCATCCCAAACACCACGAAATTCTTCGGGTAGCTCACCTTTAAGGTTCCCTAAAGTGAGGAGGGTTGCCAAGAAATCAAGTTTCCAGAGAACGAGAAGTGCTACAAGGAGAAGAACGGCGAGAAGATTTAACTCGGGCATGAAAGGACGTTCATGGCGCGACGCGAAAGCGACAAGATGATTTTTTGCTGAAAAGTGGGGATTTGTTAAATTTAACTTTTTTATTTAGGAACTTGAAATTATTAAGAGATCCGAAATACTTCTCTGCATGTTCCGTTCTGCCCGTCAGATGAAGTTCAGTTTTGCTGAGCCATCTGCTGATCTTGCTCGCGACGGCACAGAATCTTCCTTACCCCAGCGGGGGGCTGACGAAACATTCTCACAATTGTGCCGCAAAATGGTCCGCGACCTTGGCTTGATCGATCTTGAGAAGCGGGTGGCGGTTGAATGGAACCCAAGAATGCGCTCCTGTGCGGGACGGGCCTTCTGGCCAATTGGACTAATTCAATTAAATCCAGTGCTCACCAAGATTTCAGACTCCGAGATTCAAAGGACCGTGCTCCACGAACTAGCTCACTTGGTTGCTTATGAAAGAAATCCTTATCGCTCCATTAAGAGCCATGGCTTGGAGTGGCAACGCGCTTGCGCGGATCTCGGAATTCCCGATGAAAGAGCAACTCATGAATTAGCTCTACCCACCCGTAGTTTTAAAAGGCGTTGGAAATACGAATGCCCCGAATGCGGCAAGGCATTCGAGAGAGTCCGAAGATATAAGGGAGCAGTCGCGTGCTATGATTGCTGCCTAAAAACAACGGGCGGGGTATTTGATGCGACCTACCAGCTTGTGGAATTGTCGCTTAGCTAACCGTTTGAATGGGGTTTCAAGATAAAACACGGCCCAGAGGTCTTTCTGATCTAGACAGATTATCCGGCCTTCTTTTGTCGCAACTGTCTCATTCCCCCTTCTAAGAATCAACAGACCGGTAAAAATTGCGGTAATCTCTCGGGCTCATGTGCATGACTGATGAGAATGCTCGGGTAAAGGACGCGTGTTCATCGTAAGAGAGCGAGTTGGCGATTTGTCCGACGCTTAAAGTTGTATTTAGGAGTTTATCACACGCAGCCGCAATTCTTGCTCGGACGAAATATTTCTTTGGAGTCGTCCCAAGGTATTTGCGAAAGGTTCGCTCTAAGCTGCTTGCCGACATGCCAGCTTGCCGGGCGAGATCGCGGACCGTGATGTCCTCTCCTAGATTCTCGTGTATCCGATCAATTAGATTGGAAATTGCCCGTTGGGGGGTCGGGAGGGGGGGACCCTCACCATGTTCAAGCCGCCGTGAAACTCCAGCAGTTCCTAGAACCTTGTCATTATCGTCAAAGAGGGGAATTTTGGAGGTCATTCGCCACTCAATCCCTCCGCCGGGTCGAGTGACGATTTCCAGTTTATTCTGAAGCGGTTCTGAGGTCTTAATGATTCTTTCATCATCACTACGAAAGAAATTAGCCATTGTTGGTGGAAAAAGTGTTTCGTCTGTTTCACCCACCAAATCTTCGGGAGTTCGATTGAGAAGTTGAGCGTAGGCACGATTCGCAAAAACGATCACACCTGCGTCATCTTTAACCCAAAACATAATATCAGGAAGCGCTTCAAGTAAGCCCATGGCGATTTGTCCGGGGCGTAGTTTTGCGGAAAGATCCTGAAAACGAAAGAATGACGACATACAGATTTGACGATTTAAGACAAAAAAACGATGACTTGGATCATGGACTCAAGAAAGAAAAATTTGCTAGTCTCTTGGCTGGGTAGGGGTAATCCTGCTCGTCAAAGCCACAATCTACCTATGTCTGAATTTTTTCCCAATATCCCTACAATTAAATATGAGGGGCCACTATCTGATAACCCATTCGCTTTCCACCATTACAATCCAGAAGAGATTGTGGCGGGGAAATCGATGAAGGAGCACTTGCGCTTCGGCGCTGCCTATTGGCACTGCATGAGAAACGGCCTTGGCGATCCCTTCGGAGAGGGAACCGCTTTAATGCCGTGGGACAGTGGCGAGGAAACCTTAGATAATGCTCTCAATCGAGTCCCAGTTTTCTTCGAATTTCTCAGTAAGATTGATATCGACTACTATTGTTTCCACGATCGGGATATCTCCCCTGAGGGAGAGACCCTAGCTCAAACCCATGAGATGTTTCATAAGGTCGTAGAAAAGATGGAAACTTTTCAAAACCAGACTGGTAAAAAACTTCTTTGGGGAACGGCCTGTTTGTTCGGTCACCCTCGATATGCACATGGCGCTTCAACTTCGCCAAATGCAGATGTTTTTGCTTATAGCGCAAGCCAAGTCAAAAATGCGATCGATGCCACCCATCGACTCGGCGGCCCCGGCTATACTTTTTGGGGCGGACGAGAAGGCTATGGGTCACTCATTAATACCGATATGAAGCGCGAGGTAGATCACCTGGCGGCCTTTCTTCATATGGCAGTCGATTACGCGAAAAGTATCGGCTATACCGGCCAGTTTTATATCGAGCCCAAGCCGCGTGAACCATCCACCCATCAATACGACTCTGATTCAGCAGCTTGCTTGAACTTTCTCCGTGAATATGGCCTGCTCGAGCACTTTAAACTGAATATTGAGACTAATCATGCCACTCTAGCTGGTCACACTATGGAACATGAGCTAGAGGTTGCGATGAATGCCGACGCTTTAGGATCAATCGATGCCAACCGCGGTGATGAGCTCATTGGCTGGGATACCGACCAATTCCCGACCAATATTTATGGGACAACCAACGTCATGCTAAGGCTCTTGAAAATGGGCGGATTTACAACGGGAGGACTGAATTTTGATGCGAAGAGGCGACGCGAAAGCCATGAGCCCGAAGATCTTTTTCACGCACACATTGGAGGAATGGACGCCTTTGCGCGCGGCCTCAAGATCGCAGCCAAAATCATCGAAGACGGACGCTTTGATGAGTTCGTAAAAACTCGCTACTCCTCCTACGACGAGGGTATTGGAGCTGACATCGAATCAGGCTCAGCAACACTCGAATCTCTCGACCATTATGCTCAAGGAATTAATCCTCCTCAGCTTTCAAGCGGACGACAAGAACGTCTTGAAAACCTCTTAAACGACTACCTTTAGAAAATAATGCCTCTCGTCCTTGGTCTTGATTCTTCAACCCAGAGTCTTTCGGCGGTTATCCTTGATACAGAGAAGGGGACTGTGGTGGAAAATCATTCTGTTAATTTTGGGGATAATCTCGCTCACTACAAACAGCCTCACGGATATGACGAAGACGGAGCAAGGGGTGAAATTCACTCTAATCCTTTGATGTGGCTTGAGGCACTAGACCTTCTTTTAGCTCAACTCGTTGGTAAAAATATCGACCTCTCTCAAATCAAGGCTGTTTCCGGTTCAGGCCAGCAGCACGGAAGCATTTATCTGAGAGGGAATTTTAACGATACCCTTAAAGGGCTCACAGCGCAGTCGGATCTCAAGACGCAACTTGCGAATTGTTTCTCACGGTTGAGCTCGCCAATTTGGATGGATAGTTCCACCTCAAAAGAATGTGCCGAAATCGCCCATGCGGTTGGTGGGAACGAGATCGTTTGCTCAAAATCAGGTTCGGTTGCAGTCGAGAGATTTACTGGTCCACAGATTCGTAAGTTCGCGAAAACCGACCCTGACAGTTATGCCCAGACCAAGACCATTCATTTGGTAAGCTCTTTCTTCGCTAGCATCTTCGCTGGCAAGACGGTTGCAATCGACCATGGTGATGGGGCCGGAATGAATCTTATGAATCTAGCCGACTTGAAGTGGGATCAAGACCTCCTCCGCGCGACGGCTGAAGACCTCAGCGAAAAGCTTCCGCCATGCGCTCCTTCAAATTCAAAGTCGGGACCAATTAGTCATTACTTCGTGGAAAAATACGGATTCTCTCCGACGTGCGAAACAATTATTTGGTCGGGTGATAATCCATGTAGTCTCATCGGCATGGGAGCCGCTTCTCCGGGTAAGGTTGTCATTAGCCTTGGAACTAGTGATACCTTGTTCGCAGCAATGCCTGCCCCTAAAACTGATCCCAATGGCTTTGGCCATGTTTTTGGTAATCCATCCGGCGGTTATATGAGCTTAATCTGCTTTAAGAACGGCTCCTTAGCCCGGGAGGCAATCAAAGAAAGATACGAACTCAATTGGGATTCTTTCGAAAAGGATGCTTTATCTCAAACACCAGCTGGAAATAACGGCTCAATGATGCTGCCGTTTTATGAGCCTGAAATCACTCCGGCAATCGATACCGGAGGCCCGGTTTTCTCGTCGGACCATCACTACTCCTCGGGCGAAGCTGTCCGCGCCGTTCTAGAAAGCCAATTTCTTAACATGCGAACCCATTCTGATTGGCTCGGCGTGAGCCCCAGCAGAATATTTATTACGGGTGGTGCTTCCGAGAACGACGGAATCGCTCAAGTCATCTCGAATGTCTTTGGCGTCTCAGTTGATCGTCTGGATGTGCCCGGGTCAGCTACGATTGGTGCTGGAATGCGAGCCGCTCTCGGAATGGGGGAAGATTTGGCTAATCTCGAATCCAAATTCAGCCAACCCAAAGAAGGGCGCACACTAGAACCTGACCCCACTTCTCACCAAACCTACAATGAAGTCCTGCCAAAATTTAAAGCATTTTTGGCAGAGCAGTTTACTTCCTAATCAAAAATTAATACTAATCTCAAACTAAACCAAACAAACCATGTCTAGACCAGTCACATTATTTACCGGCCAGTGGGCCGACCTGCCGCTTGCCGAACTTCTTCCGAAAGTCAAAGAGATGGGCTACGACGGCGTCGAGCTCGCTTGTTGGGGCGATCACTTCGACGTACAAGCCGCCCTCAATGAGGAAGGTTATGTCGAAGGCCGCTGGGAACTCCTCAAGGAGAATGATCTCTCATGCTTTGCAATTTCTGCCCACCTTGTAGGGCAAGCCATTTGCGATCATATCGATGAACGCCACGCTGCTATTCTTCCTGCACATATTTATGGTGATGGAGATCCTGAAGGCGTTCGACAACGAGCAGCTCAAGAATTAATCGATACCGGAAAAGCTTGCCGAAAGTTTATTGACGCAGGCAAAGAATACATGTCGGCTCGCGAGCAAGTTGGCATCGGGGCTGTTGTAAATGGCTTCACCGGCTCAAGTATTTGGCACGCCCTTTACGCGTTCCCACCGACCGATCAGGCCTACCTCCAAAAAGGATTTGATGATTTCGCTAATCGATTCAATCCAATCCTTGATGCTTTTGAAGCGGTCGATGTGAATTTTGCTCTTGAGGTGCATCCGACCGAGATCGCTTTTGATATAGCCTCAGCAGCCCGCGCTATCGAGGCCGTAAAGGGTCATAAACGTTTCGGTTTTAACTATGATCCAAGTCACCTTGGTTACCAAGGTGTTGATTATGTTCGCTTCATTCGCGAGTTCTCTGACCGTATTTACCACGTCCACATGAAAGATGTTTGGTGGGGCCACGGTGACGGCACTGTGGGAGTTTTTGGTGGCCACACTGATTTTACTGATGCTCGTCGCTACTGGGATTTCCGCTCCGTTGGGCGCGGCGACATCGATTTCGAAGAAATCATTGTCGCGCTAAATGACACAAGATATGGCGGCCCACTTTCAGTTGAATGGGAAGACGGCCGCATGGAGCGTTTCCATGGTGCGGCTGAAAGTTGCGCCTTTACCAAGTCCCTAGATTTCCCGCGTAACGAAGGTGGGATGTTTGATTCAGCCTTCGATGGCGATAACCAGTAGAAATCACAAAAATATGTCACTTAAAATTGGAGTCATTGGAGCGGGGGGAATGCTTCAGTATCATCACGCTGGTTTCGTGAAAGCCGGCGCTGAAGTCGTCGCTGTTTGCGACATGAGCGAAGAGGCAGCGAAAGCAGCCGCCGAAAAATACGGGGTGTCCACGACCTATACCGAGGTCGCGGAAATGCTTAGCGATCCATCACTTGATGGGGTTAGTATTATTGTTCCGAATAAGTTTCATGCCCCACTTGCTATTCAGTGTCTTAATGCGGGGAAACACGTCTTTTGTGAAAAACCTCCAGCGCTCAATGCAGATGAAGTAAAAGAAATGATCGCAGCTTCCGAGGCAAACGCTAAGACCTTGATGTTTAATTTCAACAATCGCGCTCGTCCCGAATCAGTTGACCTTAAAAAGCGTATCGATGCAGGTGAGATTGGTGAAATTAATTCGGCCCAGTCAAAATGGATCCGCCGCACCGGTATCCCTGGATTTGGCGGTTGGTTTACCACGAAATCCCTGGCTGGTGGTGGTGCGACGATCGATCTATTACACATGATAGACCTAACTCTTTACTTCATGGGCTACCCGAAACCGACTAATGTACTCGGCAAGACCTTTGACACCTTTATGGGAGACACTCGCTTCAAGGGTCCATGGGGGATCCCTGATCGTGCTGACGGTGTTACAGATGTCGAGGCCGCCGCACATGGTTTTGTGACCTTCGAAACAGGACAAGCTCTTACTCTTCAGGTTTCCTGGGCAGAGATGGTCAAAAGGGAAGAGGTCTCAGTTGTGTTCCAGGGAACAAAAGCAGGTGGCAAAGTTGAGCGTCTTTTTGAAAAAGACGGAATAGACGAAACAGCCATCGACACCTTTGAGCTCTACACGCAAGACGGGGAAAAGGCGGTGGATACAATTCTCGAACATCCATTCTGCGAAGATATGGGGAGGATTGACTCGGCTGCCAACTTTGTGGAAACACTTGAGGGCAAGGCTGAGCCACTCAACACTCCGGAGCAGGCTCTACATCTTATGACTATCATTGATGCGATCTATGAGTCGTCAAACACAGGAACCGCAATCTCACTTTAAGAAGGTATGAATCGTAAATTAAGAATGGGAATGGTTGGCGGGGGGCGTGGAGCTTTCATTGGACAAGTTCATCGAATGGCGGCCAATTTAGATGGAAAAATCGAATTGGTTGCCGGTGCTTTCTCGTCTGACCCAGAGAAATCGAAGCTTTCAGGCCAAGACTTCTTCATTGATCCGGAACGCGCTTATGGGAGCTACGAAGAAATGGCTAAGGCCGAGGCCGCCCGCGAGGACGGCATCGATTTTGTCTCAATCGTAGTGCAAAACCATCTTCACTTCGCAGTCGCTAAATGTTTCTTGGAGGCTGGGATTAATGTGATCTGTGACAAACCACTGACGGTTGACCTTCAACAGGCGAAGGAGCTAAAAAGGATTGTGGAGGACTCGGGGCTAATTTTTGCTCTGACTCATAATTACACAGGATACCCAATGGTTAAAGAGGCCCGTCGTATGGTCAAAGACGGCGAATTGGGGCGCTTACTTAAAATTGTAACAGAGTATCCTCAGGGATATGCAGTCGGCGACGTTGAAGGTGAAGGTTCCGGAGCAATTGCCAATTGGCGTGCTGATCCCAAGATTGCCGGAAAATCTAACTGCATGGGTGATATCGGGACCCATGCACACAACCTGACAAAATACATTACCGGACTTGAGGTCGACGAATTGGCTGCTGAGCTGACAGCCTTCATTCCGGGCCGTGAGCTCGATGACGACGGCAATTGCCTCGTTCGTTTCACAGAAGGAGTAAAGGGAATCATTTACGCCTCTCAGATTTCTAATGGTGATGAAAACAATCTGAATATTCGTGTTTATGGAACAAAGGCCTCGCTTGAGTGGCACCAAGAAGATCCAAATGAATTAATCGTTAAGTTTGCTAACGCTCCGAGGAAGACCTATCGGCGAGGAAACGATTATCTTGGGGCGGCGGCCCAAGAGAACTCGAGGACTCCTTTCGCCCATCCAGAGGGATTCATTGAGGCGTTCGCCAACGTCTACTTGGCAGCGGCAAAAGCAATTAGTGATCAAATCGATGGAACTCCTCCTCCTCAAGAGGGATATGACTTTCCAACTGTCGACGATGGTGTCGCAGGGGTCGCCTTTATTGCTGCGTGTGTCGAATCTTCGCAAAAGAATGCAAGTTGGACGAAGCTAGATGTCTAGATCAGAATCTCCAGCCTTGAATTCTCCGCGCTGTATCCCTACATTTCTGGGGTGCAGCGTTTTTTTTACTTGGTCATCCTGACGGCTGGGCTCGTTTCTTGTTCGAGTTCCACCAAGGATACGGGACTAGAACCTGAGGCGCAGGGCGCGCGCATGGTGACGATAGACAAAGACGGAAACAACAACCCCTTTGCGTTTAAAAAAAGCGACGTTGAGCAGGGCGATAGCGGCCTTATCACCGGGGGAAAACGCAGCCAGTTTGAGCAAAGGGCAGGGGCGGCCTATGCCGATGCTAACTCTAGTGCTCCTGCCTATCTGAAAAAGTCATACAATAGGAGGACTTGGGCCGGGCCGAAGGATTACAGCACAGGATCTTACAAAACTAGCGGATTTCGTCAGGCAGACCAAAGATCTGGATTTAGCAATCGCAAGGCAAACCAAGGCGACAAAGTTGCAAACGCAGGAAAGAAGGGGTTTGCGACAGGCTCTTATCGGACTAAAAACTCTTCCGAGGGCGGACGCAAAATATCAACCGGATCAAGTTCTTATGTAGACCAGCAGGCTCGTGATGGCTGGCGCAGATTGAAAATTATCGAGAGCGACGAATACCGGAGCATCTCGATGGGGCAGGCTAAAAGTCTACTTGGTCGCTAGTCATATCCAATTCGGATCAATCGATCGATCCATATTTCCTCCTCTGTTGGGGAGCTCGAAATGAGCTTTCTTGCCTCAAAGTAGCTTGCGAGATTGTCCAGCGACGATTGAATTTTCGTCGCTGGCTGGGGTCCCGTCGCTACTTCACCGCAAATCGCAGCCTGTAAAACCCGAGCTGCTTGCACTGGCTGTCCGCTCTGAAGATAAGCATTTCCTAGAACTGTCAGGCAACGCACGCCTCGATGGTCACGAAGATCCACCAACTCAGAAATCAGAGCGATTGTCTCAAGCTTTCCGGTATGGGCAAAAAGTTGCAGCGCCAACCCTGGATCCCCTAGAGTTGGTAAATGAGAACTCACAGGTAAATTCACTTGGTTCATTTTCATATTCAGCGAGTGCAAAC
>CESO01040995.1_pt1 | contig 46027 bp, 57 predicted proteins | sample 356341 | NCBI WGS metagenome assembly CESO01 (sample SAMEA2621812, study PRJEB7988) | marine metagenome | biome: marine biome (ENVO:00000447); feature: deep chlorophyll maximum layer (ENVO:xxxxxxxx); material: "saline water (ENVO:00002010), including plankton (ENVO:xxxxxxxx)" | depth 35 m | reverse complement strand
CGTCAATTCAATAACCGTGTTGCACTCAGCTCCTGCAACCGCCGATATCCAATCTGCATGACATGCTGGAGCACGAGCGACGTCGCCTTGGACATTTTCCTCCTTGATTTAAACCAGAGGTATTCGCCCGCGCAGGGCGCTCGGTCCTTGGGCGCTTGGTGAGTATTTATGTTGTGCGCCGGATAGAAATGGGTTGGTAATTCATAATGCGCACGCGCTTATTGGTTTGGCTGCCGTTTCTTATCGGGGTGCTGCTGATTGCGGTGGTGATGGTTGACCTTGCTCAGTTTCAGCGCGGTGCAATTGAGGCCCGTGCAATGCTCTTGCGGGAGGGGCCGCTGTTGCTGGCCGGCTTGCTGTTTGCTTTGGGTAATGTCGCCTGCGGCGTGTATTGGGCCTGGAGACAACAATGGGCTCTGGCCGCGAAGGCTGTTGCCAATTCGCTGTTGTTTTTAGTGTGTATGTGTATTGGTGGTGCAATGGGCGCGGCGTATTTCAATGCCACCTGACTGTTCCCCGTCCATGGACTGGATTTGATGAAAAGGTTTATCTCCGGCGTCGCATTGGTGCTATCTGGTGCGGTGCTGCTTGTGATCGCCCTCAACATCTACTTGCCCGTGAAGCTGCGCTTTGCTACCCCGGCGCTGAACTATTGGGCGGTATTGGCGCTGGCAGTGTCGCTGCCTTTTGCGGTTGCCACGCTTTTGGCTGCATTGCTGCCGGCGAAGCGCTGGATTGGTTTTGGTGTTGCCTGGTTCCTGTGCGCCGTTCCCTGCTCAATTTTCTCGTTGTTTGCCTACTACGAAGCGGCCAGTGTCCAGGCGCAGGGAGAGGACGGGTCCTTTATGCTGCTGGACTCGCTGGTGGTGGATAACGTGGATTACCGACTCTATCTAAGTGATTGTGGGGCCACCTGTAGTTGGGGCCTGGTTGTCAGGGCAGAGCGTGATGGCCCTCTTGGAATGAAAGTGGTGCGGTCGATCTGGTCTGAATACAAGACCCTGAATGAAGCGCAGTTGATGCAAGCGGCGCCGGGCGTCCTGCGGGTTGTGGAGAAGGATGGAACCGCACACGACATTCGCTATTGATACGAGGCGCTGCTGAGTCAAAACGGAGGTAGCCATGCAACCGACCGATGACTTTGAAAACTGCATACGTTGCGGGGGAAGATCCATCGCGGTTTAAAAGTGTCGGTCCAGACCGTTATGGCCCTGAGTTTGCAGATCAAGTATTCAACTAACACCGGCCACACCGGCTAGTGAATTTATCCTCTTTAGCGCGAGGGTGCTCTATGGCCGTTATGCTTCATCTGGTTGCTGCACTCTGGGCCTTGCTGGCCGGGGGCGTTCAGTTGCTGAGCCCTAAGGGTACGCGGTTGCATAAGGTGGTGGGCTGGTCGTGGATGACGGCGATGGTGATTGTGGCGGTGTCTTCGTTCTGGCTGACCGGGTTCATGGATGTGTTCCATGGCTACAGCCCCATCCATCTGCTGTCGGTCTGGGTGCTGGTGTGTGTGGCGGTCTCGGTGTATTCGGCCCGAACCGGGCATATCAGGCGGCACCGCGCTTTTGCGGTTGGTGCCTTTATCGGCGTTGTGGCAGCAGGGCTGGGGGCATTAGCGCCGGGCCGGCTGATCTATCAGTGGCTGGTCGGCTGACGCTGTTATGCTGCGCGGGTGCGCCGCCATGGGAGATCTCTGGATCCTTGGAGTAGGGCGCAGGATGCTGGGGCTGGTTGCCCTGCTGCAATGTATTTACGCAGGTCGCACATGCAATTGAAGCTCAGCTGAGTATCGTCTGGTACAAGGGCGAGAAGGTGACGACACCGGTGTTCTGACACAATGTAATGTTGCGGTTTGTCCTGCATGGCGTAACCGTAAGGGCTCGTGTCACAACCCTACAGCGTCCACAACACAAGGAGGGTGGTAGTGAAATATTTCAGGTATTGGGTGAAAGCAACCCAGCGCATTCGTGTTGCTGGCCAGCCGGAAGACATCCAGCTTCTCGTCGGCTCAAACGAGTCAAAGGAGGCCGCCCATGAACAGGCCTCGGTGTTGGCGCGGGAGATTGAAAGACGCATCGAAAGCCGAGGTGCGCGAGATGAGTACGATGCCGGGATCAAGGAGCATGTGGCGCGGGTGCTGGATGGGTCCAATGTGGTAACGGTTTGCCGCTATGGCGCCAAGATTCTCAACACGGACGAGTACACAATCCTTGATCTGGACGATTACCCCAAACGCTTTTGGGACAGGTTCAGTGCAGTGCGGACGATGGGCAAGAAGGAGCGGATTGTCTTCAAGTTCGAACAGGCCGTTGCCAAGCTACCAGAGCTGGGGCGCGATTTCAGAATCTACGAAACGGCTAATGGGATACGGGTGATTGGCAAGCAGTATCTGGACCCTGCGGATCGGCGCAGCTACCGACTCATGCGAAAGGTCAACGTTGACTGGCTGTACATGATTTTGTCCGGCAAGCAACGCTGTTACCGTGCGCGTCTTAGCCCAAAGCCTTACCGGCTGGGCATCAAGACCATAAAGGTATCCAGTCCGCTGGTGTGTGAGACCGACGAGTACCAGAACTGGGAGCGGATGTACGCGGCGGCGTCGCAGGACGTCTCGGTTGTGCACTATCTGAAATCCATCGGCAAGGACTTTTCCCGCGATGCGGTGGTGCGTTTTCATGATGAGCAGTGCAATGCCCATAAGCACTTCAAGCTCGCTTAGGCCAGGTTTGTCACAGCCTGGATTTATCTACCCTGTTTTCTTTCTGTATGGTGAGTGTGATTCCCTACCGCATGTTGCTGTTTCTCTGTTGCCTTTGCCTCCCTGTCTCTGCGTGGGCGGGCGTAGATCTGGTGCAGGTCGATAAGTCAGACCGCCAGATGCGCCTGCTGGACGGCGATGAGGTCGTGGCGACCTACTCCATTTCATTGGGCGGCTCGCCGCAGGGGCACAAGACGCAGGAGGGTGACCAGAAGACGCCTGAGGGGCGGTATGTGCTGGACTATAAGAACGAAGCGTCCGGCTATCACCGTTCCATGCATATCAGCTATCCGAACGAGGCTGACACTCGACAGGCGAAGGCGCGAGGCGTCAGTCCCGGTGGTTTTATCATGGTTCATGGGCAGCGAAATGGCTTTGGCTGGTTCGCTCCGGTGTTGCAGTACTTCGACTGGACCAATGGGTGTATCGCGATCACCAATTCAGAGATGGACGAGTTTATGTCACTGGTGACGCAGGGCACACCGATCGACATACGCTGGTAAAGTTGTAACACCGATGGCAGGTGTTATGACCGGCAACGCTCAGGCGGAGAGTGGAGAGACCATGAACCAAATCAACCCGACAAAGCTGCTGCGCAGCAAGTGGACGGCTGTTACGCCAGTAAAGCGGGAAAAGCACTTTATGGTGGTGGAGGTCGAGCGCGACGAGGAGGGCGTAGTGCTGTCGTGTCTGCTGGAGGCGGTGCTGACCAAAAGTCAGTACACGATGGACTGGCGTGAGCTGAAAGACGCTGAGCGCTGGCGGCAGGGCTGGGCCTGACCCGCCGCCAGCAAGCGGAGATCAGTCTGCGTATTTTGCCTGCATCAGGTAGGCATAGGCGGTGTTGAAGGCGGTTTCCTGATAAGCCTTGAGACCGGTTTCGGTGAAGGGCACGGCAATCGGATTGCGCTTGATGGACTCCTTGATGTCGGTCGGTGACAGGATGATCACATCCAGATCGGCAATCAGTTCAATCGCCGCTTCCAGCTTGAAGCCCACCGCGCCACCGGCAAACTTGCCCTTCATCGGCCGCTGGCGAATCACGACCTTGTCCACCTTGTAATCCTGCATCAGCTTGGCAAAGGTCTGCTGAAAATAGCGCAGGTCGCTGGCGCTGTGGCTGCCAGGCAAGGTCAGACGGCGCGAGCGAAAATCCGGCAGCTGAAACAGCTCGTCCTCCAGCGACAGCAGGCAGAGATTTGCATCGTTACTGTTGAGGTCAACACCGCACACTTTCATAAAAAGCCCAATTCTGTGATTTCGGCGCAGTATAGCGCAGGGCGTTGGCGCGGGCTGCGCTTGCTGAGCGGATGGCTTGGCCAGAAGGCTTGTGCCAGAGCTGCCGGTTCTGTTCTTGCTTGGTATAGTGTTGGCCGCCGCCGAAAGCCGCATGATGTCCGCTGCGGCCTCGCCCCTTTGTCTGCACAGGACGTGATGTGATGAAGAAGTACGCGTTGTTCTCCGGGATGCTGATCCCCGTCTGGCTGTTCTGCGGTGTGCTGATCGCAGGCTCTCTGTATCCCGGCTATAGCCATGTTGACCAGGCCATGAGTGAGTTGGGTGCGTTGGAGGCGCCAACGCATCAACTGTCTCCCATCATCAATAACTTCCCGCTGGGCGTTCTGTTTCTGCTGTTTGGCGGCGCGGTGGTCAGCCTGTTCTCGGGCGCGCGTCTGGCTCAGTTCTCAGGCTTGCTGTTGATGCTGCATGGTCTGGCAAGCATCAGCGCCGGCCTGTTTGCCTGTGATCCAGGCTGTAACCCGGTTGCGCCGTCGCCGGATCAGGTGCTGCATAATCTCTCCGGGCTGGTGATGTTCGCCTCGCTGACGCTGGCCAACCTGCTGTGGGTATATTTGGCACGCAAACGCGTGGGGGCGACCGGTTTCAGCTGGTTCTCGCTGGTTTGCCTGATTGTGTCGCTGGCAGTCATGCCGCTGATGGCTGCCGCGGTGGAGTCGGGTGAGGCGTTTGGGCTTTATCAGCGCATCAACTACGGCGTGTCGGTTATCTGGCTGGGAACGCTGGCGTGGATGCTGACCCGCCTGCCTGGAACGATGCCCGTCAACGCCCGGAGCACCTGAGATGCTGCAGCCTGTGATTCAAGAACAGACCTCCGGCTGCGGTATTGCCTCGTCCGCGGTGCTGTTGGGGCTCAGTTATGCGCAGATGAAGGCCACGGCCAACGCCATGGGCATCTTTGCCGAAGACCCGGCACTGTGGTCGGATACGCAGTATGTGCGGCGTCTGCTGGCGACGGGCGACCTTGTGGTCTCGGCCACCGAGGAGCCCTTCGTGTCCTGGGAAGCCTTGCCGGATATGGCGTTGCTGGCGATCAAACACCATTGGGAGGGCGACCGCCCCTTCTGGCACTGGGTGGTGTTTGAGCGGGTAGAAGGCGCCATGCGGGTGCTGGATTCAGCCAGCTACCTGCCGGCCAATGTGCGCACCGACTTTGCGGCCATGCAGCCCAAGTGGTTTATCCAGGTGGGCGCAAGCACGCCATCTGCTTGATCGCAGGGCGCCCCGTACACATGCGTAGAGGTCCGCCGCGCGGCCCGCAGTGGCCGCCCTGATAGGAACGGGTATGTACTTATTTGAAACCGCTCGGCTTAAGGTGCGGCCGCTCTCAATGCAGGACCTGCCGGCCTTGACGGCCGTGCTCAGCGACCCTGCCGTGATGGAGTATTCCATTCGAGGTGTCTGCGACGAGGCGGCTACCCGGCAGTTTATTGCGTGGTGCGAGGCCTGCTATGCCGAGTCGGGGGTTGGTCCTTGGGCACTGGAAGAGCGAGCCACAGGTGAGCTGGCGGGCTTCTGCGGTATCAATGCTGAGCAGGTGGATGGCGAGGAGGAGACCAGTCTGGGGTATCGGCTGGCCCGGCGCTACTGGCATCAGGGACTGGCGACGGAGGCGGCTCGCGCTGTTGCTCAGTACGCCTTCGACGAGAAAGGCTGTGAGTCGCTGGTGGCGATTATTGAGCCGGCGCATATCGCGTCCATCCGTGTGGCAGAAAAGGTCGGCTTTGCGCAGTACACTGTGCACCGCTTTCACGACCGCCCGGTGCGCCTGTACCGGCTTGAGCGAGCGGCGTGGCGGGCCCGCAGCCAGCGACCGGCTGGCGCCTGATAGCGACGCTGCCACGTCGTTCGATCCAACGATTCAGGAGTGCCCATGAGCACCTTACACATCAGAGATGCCCACGTTGCCGACAGCGAGCTGATCCTGCATTTTGTGCGCGAGCTGGCGCGTTATGAAAAAGCCGAACAGGAAGTGATTGCCACGCGGTCGGATATCGAGGCGTCCATCTTTGGTGAGCAATCGACCGTGCGTGCGCTGATCTGCGAGGCTGATGGGCAGCCAATCGGCTTTGCGGTGTATTTCTTCAATTACTCCACCTGGCAGGGGCGTCGCGGCCTCTATCTGGAAGACCTCTACGTATCGCCCGAGTATCGCGGCGGGGGTGCCGGCAAGGCGTTACTCAAGCATCTGGCGCGTATTGCCGTGGACGGTGGCTGCGGGCGCTTTGAATGGAGCGTGCTGGACTGGAACGAGCCGGCCATCAGGTTCTATGAGTCGATCGGCGCCAAGGCCAAGAGCGAGTGGGTGGGCTATCAGTTGGCGGGTGAGGCGCTGCAGGCGTTCAGCAAGGGCTAGCGCGGCCGCTGTACTCGGGGTGCAGGGCCGGCAAGTTGGCCGCCAGCGCCATCTTCTGTGAAAATGGTCGGCCATTTTCCTGTTACCGAGGGCGCTCATGACCAGCGATACCTTTGAACGCACTCCCTTGCCGTTGCCGAGGGACTTTGATCCGGACAACGACCGGCTGCTGCTGCACTCGTGCTGCGCGCCCTGTTCCGGTGAGGTCATGGAGGCGATCCATGCCACCGGTATCGACTACGCGATCTTCTTCTACAACCCCAATATTCATCCGGCCAAGGAATATGAAATCCGCAAGCAGGAGAATATTCGCTTTGCCGAGCAGCATGGCGTGCCCTTTATTGACGCCGATTACGACACTGATAACTGGTTTGCCCGGGCCAAGGGCATGGAGCATGAACCTGAGCGCGGTGTGCGCTGCACCATGTGCTTTGACATGCGCTTTGAACGCACGGCCCTGTACGCCCATGAGCATGGGTTCTCGCTGATCAGTAGTTCGCTGGGTATCTCGCGCTGGAAGAACATGGCGCAGATCAACGATTGCGGGCACCGCGCCGCCAAGCCCTACCCGGCCATGCGTTATTGGGACTACAACTGGCGCAAGGGCGGCGGCAGCGCGCGCATGATCGACATCAGCAAGCGCGAGCGGTTTTATCAGCAGGAGTACTGCGGCTGTATCTACTCGCTGCGCGACAGCAACCTGCATCGTCGCTCCCAGGGACGGGATCTGATTCGCATTGGCGTGCAGTATTACGGCGATGACGACGCCGGCAGCTGACACCGTTCGATTGTGCTTCTACCAACACCGGCCCCGAGCCGGTGTTGTGCTATCTGAACCCGTTGTCTGGGCGGGTGCGCAGTGGTTCGCATGCCGTGACCGCGCGCCTTGACCCCAAGGGCGTGGTGTCTTTGTGTTGCCTGCGAAGCAGACAACATGGAGCAGGGAGGCACGATGCGAGGCTGGAAGCAGGCGGGACTGGCGTTGATGCTGTTGGTGGTGCAGGCGTCGCCGGCGCAGCAAGCGGGACTGCAGTTGGCACAGAGCTACCGGGACGAGGTGGCGGTTGAGCAATACTGGATCAGCGAAAAGCTGGACGGTGTGCGTGGGCGCTGGGACGGCGAACAGTTGTTGACGCGCGGAGGCTATCCGGTGCGAGTACCGGACTGGTTTACCCAAGGCTGGCCAGCGTATCCGATGGACGGCGAGCTGTGGTTGGGGCGTGGGCGCTTTGCGCAAATCAGCGCGCTGGTGCGCAGCAGCGATGTTCCCGAGCAGGCGTGGCGGCACGTGCGCTTTATGGTGTTTGACCTGCCGGAACACGGCGGGCCTTTCTCTGAGCGGGTGGCGGTCATGGCGGGGCTGACAGCGCTCGGCAGTGACTACCTGCTGCCAGTCCAGCAGTCTAGACTGCCCAACAGCGCCGCACTGGCGCGTGAGCTGGAGCGGGTGGTGGCGCTGGGCGGTGAGGGGTTGATGCTGCATCACCAGAGTGCGCGTTACCATGCAGGTCGCAGCGACGCGCTGCTGAAATACAAGCTGCACGACGATGCCGAGGCGTTTGTGGTGGGCTATACCGCGGGGCAGGGCAAGTACGCCGGGCAGGTGGGGGCGCTGATCGTCGAGGATGAACAGGGCCGGCGGTTTCGCCTGGGGTCGGGCCTCAGCGACGCCGACCGGGTGACACCGCCGGCCCTGGGCAGCCGGGTAACCTATCGCTATAACGGACTGACAGCAGGCGGGATGCCGCGCTTTGCCCGGTACCTCCGCGAACGCCCGGTAAGTGATGAGTGATGACAGGAGGGCTGGATGACGGGGTGGAGTAGAGGGTGCAGCGGGGGGCGGCCCAGTGCCGTCCTGATCAGCGCGGCGTTGGCCGTTTGGAGCGCTGGCGCGCAGGGCGCTGAGCCGGTCTGTGAGCAGGCACGTCAGCTGGCGGAAGCGGTGTATGCCTCCACCGCGCCACGTCTGTATGCGCCGCAGGTATTGCCTGAGCCTTTCGCCGGGCGTTGGCAGCTGGGGGCTTTGCAGGCCGATATTTCCGCTGGCGCGCCCTTGCATCATGGCGGCGTCTTTGTACGTGAGTCAGATGCACAGGGGCGCGATCATTATGTGACGCAAGCGGACTCCCAAGGCCGGCAGTTGGTTGTCGAGCAGCAACCCCGAGGCTGGCAGGGTGACGTCTATTCGGCTCGTTGGCGCAGTCCCGCTGCACCGGATGCACTGCTGCTGCAAGACAGCTGGCGACCGCCGCTGGTGTTCACCAGTGACCAGGGGCTGTGGCTGGTGACCCTGGGGGAGCCGTATCAGGTTCTTGCCCCTTGGCGGGTGTTCTCTGCCAACAGTGCGCGGCCGGCCTGTGTACTCGGCTTTCGTCCACCGGCCAGCGCCTTGCCGGCGGCGGTTGACCGGCTGACAGCCTTGCTGGATCAGGCCCTTGGCCCCGGCCTCAATGAAGGGACCCTGCAACCGACGGCGCGCATTCGTCTGGCGGCGGCGCACTTGCTTGGCAACCTCGCGCAGCGGCCCTGGGCGCTGGACGCGACAGCTGCCTACAACCGTCGGGCAACGGTCGATGCCGCGCTGCGAGAGTGGGCTGACCAGGCCCCGGAACATCGGCTACTGCTGGATAAGCTGGATGCACACTACGCTCCGGCAGAACAGGCGCTGGCCGACTATTATCAAAAGGTCTTCGGTGCACCGGATGACGATGCACAGGAGATGGCTGCCTGGGCGCTGGATCTGCTTTATCGCGTGTGGTTTGTCTTTCCCGCCGCAGAGTCTCAGCCGGTATCGGTGCCATCCAGCAACCCCTGGCCCGCGCACCTCAGGCCCGAAACGGTGGTGGAGTACCTTGTCGAGGATGACTGATGCAGCGGGTATCCTGGAGCGCAATGCTATTGGCATGCAGCCTCAATGCGGCTGCGGCGAACAACAACCACTACATCATTGACCCCGAGGACGGGGTCTACGATTCCAACGGTTTTCTCTCCAAACTGCCCGGCGGTTTCGTGCCGGTGCCGACCATTATCACCGAGCCCGCCGTGGGCAATGGTCTGGCGGTAACCGGCCTGCTGTTTCATGAGTCCGACGAGGAAGCGGCGGCGCGCGAGCGCGGCCAGGCGAGTCAGTTGCCGAGCAACATTTCCCTGCTGGGGTAGGCGCCACCGATAACGGTACCAGGGGCGCCGGCATTGGCCATCTGGGATTCTGGATGGATGATCGCCTGCGTTACAAGGGCTTCCTGCTCTATGGTGACCTGAATCTGGAGTTCTATTCGCTGGGTAAGACCAGCCTCCAGCGTCCGGTCGAAATGAATCTGGTAGGGCCATTTGTCTTTCAGCAGCTGAGATGCGTTACCACGACAGCAATTGGTCTGCCGGCGTGCGTCAGCTTTATCGCGAGGTAAATACGGCCTACACCGCCTCGCGCGAGGCCGGCAAGGTGCCGCCCGCCGCAGCGGACCTGGTGGCCCGCTTTCTGGAAAAAGACATCACCACGTCCGGGCTCGGGCTGGTGCTGGAGTACGACTCACGCAACAACCCGTTGGGGCCGACGGCGGGATTCAACTATGTTGCCCATCTCAGCCGTTTCGACGAGGCGATTGGCAGTGACGTGGAATACAACGCGCTACATCTGCATGGCCTGAATTACTGGGAGTTATCTCCGCACTGGGATGTTGCCTTGCGCGCGCAGTATGATGCGGTGGCCGGCGATCGCAGCCTGCCGCCCTATGTGCTGCCGTCGATCGACTTGCGTGGTATCTCCGCCACCCGCTATCAGGGGGAAGCGGTGCTGGTCACCGAGGCCGAGCTGACCTGGAAGTGGCGACCCAACTGGAAGTTCAACCTGTTCACCGGCGTTGGCCGCACGGGTGACACCCTGGGTGATATTGGCGCCAGCTCCTCCCGCGTGAACCGCGGTGCAGGCGTGCGCTATCAGGTGTTGCAGCAATACGGGTTCTGGATGGGGGTGGATGTGGCTGAAGGGCCGGAGGACAGTGCGTTTTACATTCAGGCAGGGTCCGCCTGGTAGCGTCGGGGGATGCTGCGGCCTGCTGTTGCGCCCCTTTTTTACGGGCGAACCTCTGTGATCGCGGGCGGTCTATCTGCCTGTTGTCGGCGTGGCCGGCTTGTGTGAGGTGATGTGCCCGTGAAGCGGATTGTTCTAGTGACCCTGATGCTGTTGATGGCCGGTTGCAGCGCGCTGCCCAAGGGCGCGGGTGTGGAGAGCGGACAGGCCTCCTATTATGCCGACCGGCACCAGAATCAGCTGACCGCCAATGGTGAGCGCTACAGCCATGACCGGTTGACGGCAGCGCACAAGACCCTGCCCTTTGGTACGCGGGTCAAGGTAACCAACCTGAATAACGGCAAGAGCGTGGTGGTGCGGATCAACGACCGCGGTCCCTTCGTGCGCGGGCGGGTGATTGATCTGTCCAAGTCTGCCTTTACGCGCATTGGCAGCTTGCGTGAAGGGTTGTTGCCGGTGCGACTCGAGATTCAGTAAGGCGGGTGGGCATCCGGCTGGGTCGGTGGCGTCGTTGGCTGAACCCGGCATAGCGGTGGATCGGCCCCGGCGCAGAGCCGGGGCTGATGTGTTGCGTGGATCAGCCGAGTAGAACGGCGTGGCCAGCCTTGGGATCAATCCGTCCGGCAACCAGATCCTCTACCAGTACCTTGGCCTGTTCCAGGCCGTGATGCTCGTTGATCAGCATCCAGGGCTGCTCGGGGTTCTTGATGCGCTGGGTAAATGCCAATTGCGCCTTGTTGAACTTGCGCGTGACCTCGGCGGCGCCCCAATCGGCATTGCGCTTCTTGATCTGGTAGGGCGCAAAATAGGGCTGCGGGGCCGGGCCGTGGGCGGGGGTGTCGGCGGCGCTGAGGTGTTCGTGGTTCTGCGCCGAGCCTGCAAAGCAGCTGTGTACCAGGTTATCCCGGAAGTGCTCGTGCACGCGGTTACGCAGGTCGTTGTTGCCGGAGAAGTCGACGTAAATGGTCGGCACGCTGGCATCCAGCTGCTCGACATCGTCGTAGGCCAGCGCCTGGGCGTAGCAGCCCAGCTTCTCGACGAACTCGGTGTTGCCGCTGGAGGTCAGGCCGATCAGCTCGACGTTCGGGTTGTCTTCCAGGCAGAAGGCTGTGCCGTAGGCGGTTTTGCTGGAAGCGCTGGAGAAAACGATGCGGCGCGCGCCGAAGAAGGCGTTGTCTTCCAGAAAGTCGGCCAGCATAAATGAAGTAATGAACAGCGGGCGCAGCAGCATTTGATAGTTTTCATCTTCAGCACGGTAGGCGGCGTCGGTGCTGATGCGCTGATACTGGTTGTAGGCAGAAGTCAGCTCCAGGCGGTGGGAGATGCCGTCATAGAAGCCGCGCTCCGATACCCGTACCGGGTTCATCACCACATGCGAGGCAATCGGCCAGTAACCGTAGAAGCGCTCACCCACCTGCAGGCCTTCGACGGTGGTCTCGACGATTTCGGCAAAGCCCCAGGCCGGCATGTGAAACCACTCGGCGGCGCCGGTGGGGAAGAAGTCCCAATAGCGCAGGTGGGGCGTTTCGCCAAAGGCGGCGTAGGTGATGTTGTTGGTGGTCAGCGCCAGACGATCAATGCGCAGCAGCGCTTCGCCCGGTTGCAGGGCGGGTAGCGGCTGGGTGGCGATGCGGGTCTGATGGAGGTCTTTCTTGTTGTTCTGCAACTGGCTGATAACGGTCATGGTCGACTCCGGTTGGGGGTGAATCCGTTGTGCAATGACTGTAGCCTGTCTGTCTCGTTACCGGGTTCGGAATTCCATGACCAGTAAAGCCACCCCCTCACAGCCGCGTAACAAGCCGCTCAAACGTCCGACTCAGGCGCGTGCCAAGTTCACGGTGCAGGCTATTTTCGACACCTATGTTCGGATTTGGCAGCGTGAGGGCTGGGAGCGCATCACCACCCGAGCGGTGGCGCTGGAGGCGGGCGTGGCGGTGGGCACGCTGTACGATTACTTCCCGAGTAAGGAGGCATTGCACTCGGGCTATGTGCGGCATTGCATCGAGCGCATGCTGGAGGCGATTCAGGAGCAGGCTATCGCCCCGCCTGACCTGAGCTGGCAGGAGCGGGTGGCGCGCCTGGTGCGGTTACTGGGCGGTGTGGCTGGCGAGTCGGCGTGGTTTCATCCGCAGATGCTGGAGCTGGAACCGGTGGTGGCCGAGGCCAAGCATCAGCAGCGCGCCTACAGTGAGTTGCTGCAGGCCTGGCGCCGGGTGCTGGGGGCTGCCGATGATCTGCCGGCGATGCCATCTGATGCGCAGCTTGAGGCCTTGCACCTGATGGTCTGGGGGGCGCGGCGCTATGCGCTGCTGGTGGAGCTACCGGCGGCGCGACTGCAGGCAGCCGTCAGCGCGCAGGTGGACTGCTGCCTGCGCCTGCTGGCCAGCCCGGCAGCGCTCAGCGCCGACTGACGCGCACGTCCAGATAGTCCCGTTGAACGGCGGTCTCCAATGCGTTGGCGGCGTTGACCAGTTCATCGTAGGTTTCCCGATAGGCGCGCAAACGGGCAACCTGCTCTTCGCCCGGCGGTTTGCCGGCGCTGTGCTCGGCGATGTCCAGCAGGCAGCACAGATAGTCTTTGCGGCACTGTGCGATCATGCTCAGCATGGGTTTCAAGGCCTCAATGCTGAGCGCGGGAATGGCCGGATTGATCACCTCGCGGTTGACTTCCCTGCGCAGCTTTTCGAGCTCCAGCAGCAGGCGGTTGCTGTCGATGGTCATGGGTGTCTCCTTGCCGGTCATGCGGTTGCTATGCAGCCAGTCTAGTCCAGGCTGTCGGTCCGTGGGCTGCGCTGGCATGGAGTTATTCGGAGGATAGCGAATGTATAAATTATGCTTTTACGTGCCGGTCAGTCACCTGGAACAGGTGAAACAAGCGGTGTTTGCAGCTGGCGCCGGACGCCTGGGTAACTACGACAGTTGCTGCTGGCAGGTTGCGGGGCTGGGGCAGTTTCGCCCGCTGGCCGGCAGCAACCCGCATCTGGGCATGCAGGACCAGGTCGAGCAGGTTGAGGAGTACCGGGTGGAGATGCTGTGCGCCGGGAGCTGCCTAACCGGGGCCATTGAGGCGTTGAAAGCGGCTCACCCATACGAGGAGCCGGCATTCGATTACGTCCGCACCCATATCGCCTGACGGGCAGGCTGCATCGGGCGCAGCCTGCCTGGCCAACATTTACTTCAGCTGGTTGGCAAGCTGACTGACCACGTTGACCACCTGCTGCGCGCCTTTCTTGATCTCATGCATGACCCGGCCGGATTCGCTGGACAGTTCCAGGCCTTGCTGCGCCTTCTGCTGACTCTGCTTGATGGCCGTGACGGTAGATTGGGTCAGACTCTGGTTTTTTTGCACCACCTCGACGATTTCCTCGGTGGCTTTACTGGTGCGCTGGGCCAGCTGTCGCACCTCATCGGCGACCACCGCGAAACCACGACCCTGTTCCCCCGCGCGCGCCGCTTCAATGGCGGCATTGAGGGCCAGCAGATTGGTCTGGTCGGCGATGCTGCTGATGCTCTGGACGATACTGGCGATCAGTTGCGACTGCTTGTCCAGCGCCGACAACTCCTCCCCGGCCCGCTCCATCTGCACGGACAGCTCGCGTATGACCTGCAGGGTGTTGTCTATCACCTGAGCGCCCTCGTCGGCGATGGTGTCGGTTTGGGTCGAGGTCTCAAAGGCGACACCGGCAGCGTTGGCAACCGCCTGTTCGCGCTCGATCTCCTTGGTGATCACGGTCGCAAATTTGACCACTTTGTACAGCTCGTTGTCCTGGCTGAAGATCGGGTTGTAAGAGGCTTCCAGCCAGACCGCGTTGCCGTAGTGGTCGAATCGTTTGAAACGGTCGGATACGCACTCGCCGCGGCCCAGTCTGTCCCAGAGCGCGGTATAGGCACTGGAATTGACCTCGTCGGGATCACAGAAAATGCGGTGATGCTTGCCGATGATATCCTCTTTGCGGTAGCCCATGGCGCTCAAAAAGCGGTCATTGGCGTGCAGTATATGGCCCTTGAGATCAAACTCGATCAACGCCATCGAGCGGTTCAGGGCCTGAATCAGATCCTGATACTCGCGCGAGGTCTCGATGGTGCGGGTGAGCACGGTGCTGTGCAGGGTGAACTGTTGCAGTTGCTGGTGTTCATCCCTGATCGGCTGCAGGATGGAGCGCAGCCAAGCCTGTTTGCCCTCTGCGCGCTGAAACTGAATCGCGCCTACCCAGTGCTCTTTCTTCTCCAGCGCCGCCTTCAGGCTTTTGAAGTGCGGGGTGCTGCGGGCATTTTCCGGCACGAAGTCGAGCAGCTTGCGGCCGCTTACCCGGTCCTGCGAATAACCCAGCTCGTTTGCTGAATTGCTGTTCTACCCGGTAATCACACCGGCTTCATCGAGCGTCATGACCAGCATTTCCCTGTTCAGGCTGTCGGCTACCTGCTCCAGGCGGAACAACTTCTTTTCCAGCTGAGCTATTTTTTTCTTCGTGCTTTCTACTGAAAAACATGACACCTCCATTGGCGGCCGCGCGTGGTCGGTCTGCGCCCCGCTTGGCGTGAGAGCAAGCTTGGTTAGGTTACATCACACTTGTTTCGAGAGCGGGCGGGCAATGCGACCAGGTGACTCAGCCTGGTCGACCATGGGTCAAGGCACGATCTCAACGATGGTGCCATCCGGTACCAGCTCCCACAGCTCGCGCATTTCCGCGTTGCCCAAGGCTATGCAGCCATTGGTCCAGTCCAGCCCCTTGAAGTACCACTCAGGGTATTCCTCGTCGATGGGGGTGCCGTGGATCATGATCATGCCGCCCGGATCCTCGATGCCGGCCTCAAAGGCGGCCATGCGATCCTTCAAGTTGGGGTAGTCCAAATGCAGGCTGAGATTGTACTGCGCGCTTTCGTGCCGCCAATCAATGCTGTACACGCCCTCGGGCGTGCGCTGATCACCCTGCTGGCGCTTGGGGCCAACCGGTTGCCGGCCCAGTGATATGCGGTACTCGTGCAAGACCTCGCCGTTACTGATGATTTGCAAGCGGCGCTCCGACTTGTCGATCAGCAGGCGATCGATCGGCGGTTGAGCCGCCAACGCGGACACACTGAACAGGCAGCAGAGCAGCAGGCCGACCAGTCTCATCGGCGCACCTGCCCGGGGCGGTAGGTGATGTCGCGCATGTGTACCGGGTAGTGCTGTTGCTGCCGGTCAATGAAGTACTGCTTCAGGGTCTTGCCTATGGTCGGGAAGGCGAGCTCATCCCAAGGGATCTCGTCCTCGTGGAACAGCCGTACTTCGAGGCTTTCCTCGCCGGCGCTGAAGTCCAGATCGGCCAGCTCGCCGCGGAAGAACATGTACACCTGATTGATGTGGGGCAGGTTGAACAGCATGTACAGCTGTTGCGACTGCAGCCGCGCACGGGCTTCTTCCCAGGTTTCGCGCAGGGCGGCCTGCTCGGTGGTTTCTCCGTTTTCCATAAAGCCGGCGGGCAGTGTCCAGTAGCCCAGGCGCGGCTCGATGGCTCGGCGGCACAGCAGCACCTGTTGCTCGTGTACGGCGAGGCAGCCGGCGACGATACGCGGGTTCTGGTAATGGATGGTCTCGCAGTGGTCACAGACGAAGCGCGAACGGGTGTCTCCATCGGGGACGCGTGCGGTAACCGACTGGCCGCACTCGCTACAGAACTTCATGTTGTTATCCGGCAGTCTGAAGAAAAGGTCAGGCCCTATCTTGCTGATGCGGCGGGCTGACGGCAAGGGTCAGAACGCAATCGGCTTTGCCTGTGCTATCGACAGGTATTCACGCCGTGGTGCGGCTGGTTCTGCCCTGGTGATCATGCCATCATTGAGAATATAAACGAGGACGTTTGCCAGGGTCTGTTGACGTTTCCTTCACCCGCTTGCCGGAGGCTATTTTTGGGCCAGGCAAGGCGGAGGAAGCGCGGCGTAGTCGCTCTACATAAGCGACCGACAACGCAGCATGGCAAAAAATGGCCCCGGCCCTGCGGGTGGGGCCGCCGAGGTTGCGCCTGTATAGCCGCCACTCGGCGTCGCTCGTCGCTTACGTGGAATGACCACAAAAACGCCGGGAGCGTTTTTGCGCGCCAGCCGCGAAGGGGTGAAGCGCAGGGATGCGTTGAACACCCTACGCTTCTCGCTCCTTGATTGGCGGCTTTACAGGCAGCAACAGGCGGATGAATGAAACGTCAACAGACCCTAGAAGAAATGCGCATGCGGGTGCAGCAACACACCCCTCGACAGGTAGAAGCCCCGGGCTTGCCGGAAGCGGGCGTGTTGATCCCGGTGACGCGCGTCAACGACCGGCCGGAAATCATCCTGACCCTGCGCTCGCAGCGGTTGTCGACCCACTCCGGCGAAGTGGCCTTCCCGGGCGGACGCCGCGATCCGGGCGATGTGGATCTGTGCTTTACCGCCCTGCGTGAAGCGCATGAGGAAATTGGCCTGCAGCCGCAGATGGTCGATGTGGTGGGGCCGATGGATTCGCTGGTCTCGCGTTTTGGCATCAAGGTAACCCCCTACGTCGGGCTGGTGCCCGAGCATTTCGAGATCATCCCCAACGACAGCGAGATCGCCGAGGTTTTCCGGGTGCCGGTGGACTTTTTTATGGAAGACCGCCGTGAGATGACCCATCGTATCGACTACGAAGGGCGCAGCTGGTATGTGCCAAGCTATCGCTTTGAGGGTTTCAAGATCTGGGGCCTGACCGCCCTGATGCTGGTTGAATTCATGAATACCGGTTTTTCGGCCGGTATTCAGTTGCATACCCCCTTTGACGGGCATGACAAAAACTAGGAGCAGCACATGAAGTACAGCCTGGGTGAGGATCGCGTGCAGATGGCGGATGACGCCTGGATCGCGGATACCGCAGCGGTGATCGGCAAGGTGACGCTGGAGGCCGGTGCCAATGTCTGGTTTGGCGCGGTGATCCGTGGTGACGTCGAGCGCATCACCGTGGGCGAGCACAGCAACGTGCAGGATGGTGCCGTGATGCACGCCGATATCGGTGTGCCGCTGACGCTCGGCAAGGGCATTACCGTAGGTCACAACGCGATGCTGCACGGCTGCACGGTGGGCGATTACAGTCTGATCGGCATCAATGCGGTGGTGCTAAACGGTGCCAAGATCGGCAAGCATTGCATCATCGGCGCCAACAGTCTGATCCCGGAAGGCAAGGAAATCCCGGATGGCTCGCTGGTCATGGGGTCACCGGGCAAGGTGGTGAAAACCCTGAACGACCAGCAGAAGAAAATGCTGGAGCTGAGCGCGGCGCACTACGTGCAGAACGCCAAGCGTTTCCGCGACCAGCTCAAGGTGCAGGAAGACTGATGAATATGCCGGTCCGCTCCCCGTGTGTCAGTATCTGCGCGCTGGATGACAACGATATCTGCACCGGTTGTCAGCGCAGCGGCATGGAGATCGCTACCTGGGGCCGCATGAGCGATGACCAGCGGCGTGAGGTGCTGGCGCGCTGCCAGACCCGCGCACGCGGACAAGGGCTGTGGATTGACACGGCCTCCCATTCAACTTTGCAAGGTAAACAGGCATGACGGTAATTGGCACTCCCTACGCAGACGACGCAACCCGGGTACTGCTGCTGGGCTCGGGTGAGCTGGGCAAGGAGGTCGCCATTGAGTTGCAGCGGCTCGGCTGCGAGGTGATTGCGGTAGATCGCTATGACAATGCTCCGGCCATGCAGGTCGCGCACCGCAGCCATGTAATCAGCATGCTCGATGGTCAGGCCCTGCGCGAGGTCATCGAGGCCGAGCAGCCCGATTATATCGTGCCGGAGATCGAAGCGATTGCCACGCCGACGCTGGTCGAGCTGGAGTCCGAGGGCTATAAGGTGGTGCCTACCGCCGAGGCGGCCCGTTTGACCATGGACCGTGAGGGTATTCGTCGTCTGGCCGCCGAAACCCTGCAGTTGCCGACCTCGCCCTACCGTTTTGCCGACACGCTGGAAGACTACCGGGCAGCGGTTGCGGCGATCGGTATGCCCTGCGTGGTCAAGCCGGTGATGAGTTCCTCCGGCAAGGGGCAGAGCCTGGTGCGCGAGAGCGCGGACATTGACGCCGCCTGGGAATACGCCCAGTCCGGTGGCCGTGCGGGTCAGGGACGCGTCATCGTTGAAGGCTTTGTCGACTTTGATTACGAAATTACCCTGCTGACCGTGCGCCACATTGATGGTACCGCCTTCTGCGAGCCCATCGGCCACCGTCAGGAAGCCGGCGACTACCGCGAATCCTGGCAGCCGCAGGCGATGAGTGAGGGGGCGCTGGCCGAGGCCAAGCGCGTTGCTTCCACCATCACCGAAGCGCTGGGTGGCCGTGGGGTGTTTGGCGTTGAACTGTTCGTCAAGGGTGACCAGGTGTGGTTCAGCGAAGTATCACCGCGCCCGCACGATACCGGCCTGGTGACACTGATTTCGCAGGACCTGTCCGAGTTTGCGCTGCACGCTCGAGCCATTCTGGGCCTGCCCATTCCGCTGATTCGCCAGCAGGGGCCCTCCGCCTCGGCGGTGATTCTGGTGCAGGGGCAGTCGGCTAACGTCAGCTTCGGCAATCTGGGGGCGGCGCTGGCCGAGCCGGATACCCAGCTGCGTCTGTTCGGCAAGCCGGAGGTGGATGGTCAGCGCCGGATGGGCGTGGCACTGGCGCGCGACGAGTCGATTGATACGGCGGTGGCCAAGGCCGTACGCGCCGCCAGCGCGGTAGAGGTCAAGCTCTGAGCCACTGGTGGTATCTGGCCGCCCCGGCCTTGCCACTGTTGTTGCCGCAGGCGCTCTGGGTCAAGCGCACGGCGCTGCGCTTGCCGGAGGCGGCAGCGCCTTGGCATGGCCTGGTGCCGGCACCTGATGGTGCAATTGCTGCACCGCTGCGCCTGCTGTTGGTGGGGGAGTCCACGGTGGCGGGTGTCGGCGTCGAGCAGCAGGGGGAGGCACTCAGCGGCCAGTTGGCGTGCCAGCTGGCGCAGCAATTAGGGCGCGCAGTGCAGTGGCAGGCGGCTGGGCGCAATGGCGCGCTAGCCGCCGACTGTATTGAGGATCTGTTGCCGCAGGTGGTTGATCGACAATGGGACCTGGCGCTCATTGTGCTGGGCGTCAACGACACGACTCATCTCACCTCTCGCTCGCGCTGGCGCCGTCACCTGCAGCAGCTTGTCACCGGGTTACAGGCGTGCTCGGCTCAGGTCATGTTGACCGAGGTCCCGCCGTTAGGGCACTTCCGCGCGTTGCCGCAGCCGCTGCGTGGCTGGTTTGGGCTGCGGGCCGGGCTGATGAATCGGGACGTGCAGCGGGTGGCTGCGGGTCAGGGGGCAGGCTATCTGTCGTTGGACATGCCCTTCGAGGTCGCCTATCTGGCGCGCGATGGCTATCACCCCTCTGCCGAAGGGTATCGCCTGTGGGCGGCGGGGATAGTGCGTCAGCTGGCGTTATCTGAGCCGGCGGCGCTGGGTGCCGGCTGACTCAGGTGGCGGTCCCAGACCCGCACACTTTTCACCATATTGTCCTTGGTCTGCAAAATTTCCATTCGATAGCCACCGGTGGTCAGGCAGACGGCGGTCTCGGGAATACTCTCCAGTTGCTCGGTAATCAGCCCGTTGAGCGTTTTGGGGCCGTCGGCGGGCAGTTTCCAGTTCAGGTGGCGGTTGATGTCGCGGATGGCCGCGCTGCCGTCAATCACGTAGGTGCCGTCGCTCTGCGGGTGGATGTCCTGGCTCAGGCTGAGCATTTCGGTGGTGAAGTCGCCGACAATTTCCTCAAGGATGTCTTCCAGCGTCACCAGACCAATCACGTCCCCGTATTCATCGACCACAATGGCGATACGCCGTTTTTGCTTCTGGAAGTTGAACAGCTGGGTGTGCAGAGGCGTGCTTTCGGGAATGAAATAGGGCTCCTTGCAGGCACCGATCAGCGCCTCCTTGGTCAAGTCCCCGCGGCTCAGCAGGCGGGCGATGGAGCGCATGTGCACGATGCCCGTCACGTTGTTGATATCGCCCTGGTAGAGCGGCAGACGCGTGTAGTGACAGCTGCGCAGCTGGTGATTGATGGCGGTCATGTCGTCATCCAGGTCGATGCCGACAGCTTCATTGCGCGGAATCATGATGTCGTTGACCGTCATCTTTTCCAGATCAAGGATCCCCAGCAGCATGTTCTGGCGGCTGCGGGTGATACCCAGGCCGGCCTCGCGAACAACCGTGCGCAGCTCCTCGGTGGTCAGCTGATCGCCGTTGGTGTCATTCGGGTTGACGCCCAGCAGGCGCAGTAGCTGGTTGCTGATGGCGCTGCACACCCAGACGACCGGGTAGAGCAGGCGTTGCAGCGCCGCCAGAATGACGCTGGCGGGGAAGGCGATCAGCTCCGGGCGCAGGGCAGCGAGGGTCTTGGGCGTGATTTCGCCGAAGATCAGTACGACGACGGTGAGGATCATCGTCGCGATCGCAATCCCGGCTTCGCCCCAGACGTCCACCGCAATCACGGTAGCAATGGACGCGGCGAGAATGTTGACGATGTTGTTGCCGACCAGAATGGTGCCGAGCAGTCGGTCCGGGCGCTCAAGCAGGCGCGAGGCGCGGCGGGCGGCGCGGTGACCTTCCTTGCTGAGATGCTTCAACCGGTAGCGGTTGAGGCTCATCATGCTGGTCTCGGAGCTGGAGAAAAACGCCGACAGCACGATCAGGACCAGCAGCAGGATCAGCAGCAGGCTGGTGTGGGATTCGTTCAAGGGTGAGCCTCAGGGGGTCGTGGAAGGGTCAGGCGGCGAGCAGGAGTTCGCGCACCAGCTTGCTGCCGAAGTAGGCCAGCATCAGCAGCAGGAAGCCCGCCAGCGTCCAGCGGATGGCGTTGCTGCCGCGCCAGCCACGGAAGTGGCGGCCCCACAGCAGAATGCCGAACACCACCCAGGCCAGACAGGACAGCAGGGTTTTATGCGCCAGATGCTGGGCAAACATGTTGTCCAGGAACACGAAGCCCGACAGCAGGGCCAGGGTCAGCAGCACTTCACCGCAGAGCAGGAATTGGAACAGCAGCTGTTCCATGGTCTGCAGCGGCGGGAAGGTGCGGATAAAACGGGTCGGGTGCTTGTGCTTGAGCTGGTAGTCCTGAATGGCTAGCAGGGTTGCCTGGAAGGCGGCGATGGTCAGGATGCCGTAAGCCAGTACCGACAGCAGAATGTGCCCGAGCAGCCCTTCCTGCCCAGCCGGCAGGGTGGTGGCGTTCTCTGGGAAGAAGCCGGCCAGCAGGCCGGTGATCAGCGCCAGCGGGTAAAGTCCCAGCAGCAGGCTGGTGACCGGTGCACGAAAGCTGGAGGCCAGCGTCATGGCAACCACCAGCCAGGAAATCAGTGAGGCGATATTGAACAGGCCCAGCGCAAAGCCGTGCGGGGTGGTCAGCTGAATGTACAGGCTGACGGCATGGGCGATCAGTGCGACCAGGCCGATGGCACGCAGCAGGCTGGCATTGACCGCCAAGCGTTTGCCGAGGCAATGCAGCTGATAGAGGATGCCGCTGATATAGAAACCGGCGGCCAGCAGACTGGGGGCGAGGGCTGTCATACGTCCTTGCGAGCGATTTTCAACAAAGCCGCAGTGTGGCATAAGCCGCGTCCGGGTGAAAGCGTCTGCCTGCGTTCCCTATCCTGTGTCGGGAGGGCGGGGTATACTGCGCGGCTGAAAATGCGGCCGGGCTGCCCAAAAAAAGGCCCGCCCTGGGAGAAAGCATCATGTTCGAGAATCTTACCGAACGCCTGTCACACAGCCTGCGTGGCGTGACCGGACAGGCCAAGCTGACCGAAGAGAACATCAAGGACACCCTGCGCGAAGTGCGCATGGCGCTGCTGGAGGCGGACGTTGCGCTGCCGGTAGTCAAGACCTTTGTTGATCAAGTGCGCGAGCGCGCTGTGGGCACCGAGGTGTCGCGCAGCCTGTCGCCGGGCCAGGTCTTCGTCAAGATCGTCAAATCCGAGCTGGAAGCGGTCATGGGGCAGTCCGAAGGGCTGAACCTGGCGGTCAGTCCGCCGGCCGTGATCCTCATGGCAGGTCTGCAGGGCGCGGGTAAGACCACCAGCGTCGGCAAGCTGGCCAAGACCCTGCGTGAGCGCGAGAGGAAAAAGGTCATGGTGGTCAGTGCCGACGTTTACCGTCCGGCCGCGATCAAGCAGCTCGAAACCCTGGCGGCGGATGTGCAGGTCGAGTTCTTCCCGTCTTCGGTTGAGCAGAAGCCGGTGGCTATTGTCGAGGCGGCGATGCGTGAGGCGAAGAATCGCTTCATGGACGTGCTGATCGTCGATACCGCCGGTCGACTGCACGTCGACGACGAGATGATGGCCGAAATCAAGCAGGTGCACGCGGCGGCCAAGCCGGCAGAAACCCTGTTCGTGGTCGATGCCATGACCGGTCAGGACGCCGCCAACACCGCCCAGGCCTTCAACGAAGCGCTGCCGCTGACCGGGGTGATCCTCACCAAGGTCGACGGTGATGCCCGTGGCGGTGCGGCGCTGTCGGTACGTCATATCACCGGCAAGCCGATCAAGTTCCTCGGCATGGGCGAGAAGATCGACGCCCTGGAAGTCTTCCACCCTGACCGGGTTGCCTCGCGCATTCTGGGCATGGGCGATGTGCTCAGCCTGATCGAGCAGGCCGAGCAGAAGATCGACAAGGACAAGGCCGAGAAGCTGGCCAAGAAGCTGAAGAAGGGCAAGGGCTTCGACCTGGAAGACTTCCGTGACCAGCTGCAGCAGATGAACGCCATGGGCGGGCTGGGCTCGATGATGGAAAAACTGCCGATGATGGGCGGCAAGATCAACGCGGCCCAGATGGAAACCGCGCAGACTGAAGCGGCCAAGCAGTTCAAGCGCATGGAGGCGATCATCAACTCGATGACGCCGGCCGAGCGCCGCAACCCCGACGTTATCAGCGGTTCACGCAAGCGCCGCATTGCAGCCGGCTCCGGCACCCAGATTCAGGATATCGGTCGTCTGCTCAAGCAGCACAAGCAGATGCAGAAGATGATGAAGAAGGTCAGCGGCAAGGGCGGCATGGCCAAGCTGATGCGCGGTATGGGGGGTATGGGCGGCGGCGGAGGTGGCGGTATGTTGCCGCCGGGCGGCGGCATGCCGCGCTTCTGAGTCGGCGCAAGGCTAAGCGTTTTTTGCCTTGCAGGCGCGTCGCCAGGTGGCAGAATCCGGCGGCGCGCAACCTGGCGGACCAATGGCACGGGTCGCCACTGAAAAAAGAGTTTTCATCGGTCGTTATATTCCGTAGAATACGCGACCTTTCGGGCCCTAGGTATATGTGCAGTACGCTGCATGCCCGTAACTGATCAAGTAGCGATACTCAAACACAGGAAACGATGTCGACATGGTAACCATTCGTCTTGCTCGTGGTGGCTCCAAGAAGCGCCCCTTCTATCACCTGACTGTTGCCAACAGCCGCAATGCTCGTGATGGCCGTTTTGTAGAGCGCGTTGGCTTCTTCAACCCGATTGCCGCTGGCGCCGAAGTACGCCTGTCGGTCAACGAAGAGCGCGTGCAGTACTGGCTGAGCCAGGGTGCCCAGCCCTCTGAGCGCGTTGCTGCTCTGCTGAAGGAAGCTGCTCAGGCTGCTGCCTGATATGGCTAATGCTCCAGGGCCGGCCGAGGCCCCTCGGGTCGTCCTCGGCAAGATCGTATCGGTTCATGGAGTACGTGGGGCGGTTAAGGTGTACTCCCATACCGACCCGCTGGACAACGTGCTGGATTACGCCGAGTGGACCCTGAACCGGGGTTCCGAGCAACGTACGCTGTCTGTCCTCGGTGGTCGCGTCCAAGGGCGCGTGCTGGTGGTCAACCTGAAAGGGATTGATGACCGCAACAAGGCCGAGGAGCTGATCAACTTCGAGATCAGCGTTGCAGCCGATGCGCTGCCTGAGCTGGACGAAGGTGATTTTTACTGGCATCAGCTTGAAGGCCTCAAGGTCGTCAATCTGGAGGGTCAGCTGCTCGGCACGGTGGCACACCTGCTCGAGACCGGCTCCAACGATGTCATGGTGGTCAAGCCCTGCACGGGTAGTGTCGACCAGCGTGAACGTCTGTTGCCCTATTTGCCGGGGCAGTTTGTAATACAGGTCGATCTGGAGACCAAGGTCATCCAGGTAGACTGGGATGCGGAGTTCTGACCGGTGTGGGCCGGTGTGGTTACCCTGTTTCCCGAGATGTTCGCGGCGCTGACCGAGTCCGGTGTTACCGGCAGGGCGGTCAAGCGAGGGCAGCTGGAAGTCGCTTTCAGTAACCCGCGCGAACATGCACATGACCGGCATCGCACCGTGGATGACCGCCCCTTTGGCGGTGGCCCCGGCATGCTGATGAAGGTCGAGCCGCTGCTGGAGGCGATTGACGCCATCCGCCAGCAGGCTCCCTCCACCCCGCGGGTGATTTACCTGTCTCCGCAGGGGCAGCCACTGACGCAGCAACGCGTCGAACAGCTGGCGCAGCTCGACAGTCTTGTACTGTTATGCGGGCGCTACGAGGGCATCGACGAGCGCATCATCGATCGCTGCGTAGATGAGGAAATCTCCATCGGGGACTATGTATTGTCCGGTGGCGAGCTGGGAGCCATGGTGCTCCTGGACGCAGTAACCCGTTTGATTCCCGGTGTACTGGGGCATGCGGATTCTGCGGTAGAAGATTCCTTTTCGGCGGGATGGCTCGATTGCCCACATTACACCCGACCGGAAGAATTTGATGGGCAGCGCGTTCCGGAGGTGCTGCTCAGTGGTAACCATGAACGTATCCGGCGCTGGCGTCTCAAGCAGTCTTTGGGTCGAACCTGGCAACGTCGGCCAGAGTTGCTCGAAGACCTGGAATTGAGCAAAGAACAGCAACAGCTGCTGGCGGAATTTATCCGCGAGCAGGCAACCGATAACCATTGATACAGGTCCGACGGCCTGTGCAGGAGAAGCAAGATGTCCAATATTATTGCCCAGCTTGAAGCTGAACAGATGTCCAAGGAAATCCCCGCGTTCGCACCGGGTGATACCGTAATCGTCCAGGTCAAGGTTAAGGAAGGCGATCGCTCCCGTCTGCAGGCCTTCGAAGGCGTGGTTATCGGTAAGCGTAACCGTGGTCTGAACTCGGCTTTCACCGTTCGTAAAATCTCCAGCGGTGTTGGCGTTGAGCGTACTTTCCAGACCTACTCTCCGCTGATTGACAGCATCTCTGTCAAGCGCCGCGGTGACGTTCGCAAAGCCAAGCTGTACTACCTGCGTGCGCTGTCCGGCAAGGCAGCTCGCATCAAGGAAAAGCTGTCCTGATCGGACCGCTGACCAGCAAAAAAGCAGCCTCAGGGCTGCTTTTTTGTGCCCGACTGTTTTTAATGGGCGGATGTTCCGGCCAGATGAGCTACCCCCATGTCTGATGTTGCACCGGCGGCGCCCAGCGCAGCGCAACAGCAGCTGATTGATCAGTTTCTCGACAGCCTGTGGCTGGAGAAGGGGCTGTCAAAGCATACTCGCAGCGCATACCGTACCGACCTGCGCAGTCTTGCCGGCTGGCTGGAGGGGCGTGGCGGAGCCTTGCAACGCGCCTCGCGGGCAGACTTGATGGCCTATATGGGCTGGCGTCTGGCCGCTGGCTATCAGGCCCGTTCCAGTGCCCGTATGCTGTCCTGTGTGCGCAGTTTCTACCGCTACCTCCTACGTCAACAGTTGATCAGTGAAGACCCGACGCGCGACGTCGCCATGCCCAAGCTCGGACGACCCTTGCCCAAGTCTCTCAGCGAGGCGGACGTCGAGCGCCTGTTGGCCGCACCGGATACCGAGGACAGTCTGGGGCTGCGTGACCGCTGCATGCTGGAAGTACTGTACGCCACCGGGCTGCGCGTCAGTGAACTGGTTGGCTTGCGGCTGGATCAGCTTAATCTGCGTCAGGGCGTGGTGCGGGTGACCGGCAAGGGTAGCAAGGAGCGGTTGGTGCCGCTTGGCGAGGAGGCGATGAGGTGGCTGGAGCAGTATCTGCATTCGGCCCGCGTCCAGTTGCTGGCCGGCAAGCCCGCCGATGTGCTATTCCCCAGTCGGCTGGGCCAGATGATGACGCGCCAGACCTTCTGGCACCGTATCAAGCAGCATGCCCTGACAGCGGGGATTCGCAGCAACCTGTCGCCGCACACCTTGCGTCACGCCTTTGCCACGCATTTGCTCAACCATGGCGCCGATTTGCGGGTGGTCCAGATGCTGCTGGGGCACAGTGATCTGTCGACCACGCAGATCTATACCCACATTGCCCGGCAGCGGCTGCACGACCTGCACGCCCAGCACCATCCCCGTGGGTGACGCTATTGATCAGTGCTTGCTTTATTCGTGGTAAGCTTGGCGGTCTTCAAAAGGAGCGGACTATGCGACTGAAACTCGGCCTTGCCGCCATGCTGGCGCTGGCAGCGACACCGGTCTTGGCAACCCCTGATCAGGCGATTCGGGATGCCCTCACGCAACTGAATTTCGATGTGCCGGTCAAGGCGGTCAGCGGCTCGCCGATAGCGGGGCTGCACATGGTCGAGCTGGAGAGCGGTCGGGTTCTGTATGCCACCGCTGACGGCAAGTACTTTGTCCAGGGCGCACTGATCGAGGTGAACGGCGGCCAGCCGCGCAACCTGACCTCTATCGCTGAAGCACGCAACATTGGCGCCGTGATCAACGAGCTGCCGCAGCAGGAGCTGATCGTGTTTGCGCCCGAGCAGCCGAAGACGCACATCACCGTATTCACCGATGTGGATTGTGGCTATTGCCGCAAACTGCACGCCGAGATTGATGAGCTGAACGAGCTGGGCATCGAGGTGCGTTATGCGGCCTTCCCGCGTGGTGGTATGCAGTCGCGCGCTGCCAGTGTGATGCAGTCGGTCTGGTGCGCAGAAGACCCGAAGGCCGCGCTCACTGCGGCCAAGCAGGGTGACGACGTGGCAGAGGCTAGTTGCTCCAATCCGGTCGCCCGCCAGTTCGCGCTGGGCCAGCAGGTTGGCGTGCAAGGTACGCCGGCCATTTTTCTGGCCAACGGCGTGATGATCCCGGGTTATCAGCCCGCGGCCCAGCTGGCGGCCATCGCGCTGGATAATCAGCAGTAAACCCGGTGGCGACGCGCTCGCCATCGTTTTCATGTAATCGATTAACAACCAGGTAGGGACCAAAGTTTGAAACCGGTCAAAGTAGGTATTTGTGGTTTGGGCACCGTCGGTGGTGGCACCTTCAATGTTCTGCAGCGCAACGCGACGGAGATTGCCCGGCGTGCTGGGCGTGGCATTGAGGTAGCCCAGATTGCAACCCGGCATCCCAACCCGGCCTGCAACCTGGGCATGACCCCGGTGACCGACGATGTATTCGAACTGGTCAACAACCCGGAAATCGACATCATCGTCGAGCTGATCGGTGGCTACACGCTGGCCAAGGATGTGGTCCTCAAGGCGATCGAGAACGGCAAGCACGTGGTCACCGCCAACAAGGCGCTGATCGCGGTGCACGGTAACGAGATTTTCTCCGCTGCCAGCGCCAAGGGCGTGATGGTCGCGTTCGAGGCCTCGGTCGCCGGTGGTATCCCGATCATCAAGGCGCTGCGTGAAGGTCTGGCCGCCAACCGCATTGACTGGGTTGCCGGCATCATCAATGGCACCGGCAACTTCATTCTGACCGAGATGCGCGACAAGGGCCGTACCTTTGAGGATGTGCTGGCTGAAGCCCAGGCGCTGGGTTACGCCGAAGCGGATCCGACCTTTGACGTTGAAGGTATCGACGCGGCGCACAAGCTGACCATCCTGGCGTCGATCGCCTTTGGTATTCCGCTGCAGTTCGACAAGGCCTACACCGAAGGCATCACCAGGCTGACCACCGCCGACGTGAACTACGCTGAAACGCTCGGTTACCGCATCAAGCATCTGGGCGTGGCGCGCCGCACCGAGAACGGCGTAGAGCTGCGCGTGCACCCGACGCTGATCCCCTCTGACCGCCTGATTGCCAACGTTAACGGCGTGATGAACGCGGTGATGGTGCAGGGCGACGCTGTTGGTCCGACCCTGTATTACGGCGCTGGTGCCGGCTCCGAGCCGACTGCCTCGGCGGTGGTGGCTGATGTTATCGATGTGGTGCGCACCCTGACCACCGACCCGACCAACCGCGTACCGCACCTGGCCTTCCAGGCCGATGCGCTGTCCGACCTGCCGGTGCTGCCGGTCGACGAGGTGAACACCGCCTACTATCTGCGTCTGCACGCACAGGATCGCCCGGGCGTGTTGGCCAAGGTTGCGAGCATCCTGTCCGAGCGCGGGATCAATATCGAATCGATCATGCAGAAGGATGTGGAAGAGCAGGACGGCCTGGTGCCGATGATTCTGCTGACCCACCGCGTGCGCGAACAGGACATGAACGACGCCATTGCGGCTCTGGAAGCACTGGACGACATCGCCGGCCCGCTGATGCGGATCCGCGTGGAACAACTGGACTAATCCAGCGGCAAGTGACAAGCGACAAGCGGCAAGCAACCCCAGTGGAGCTTGCGGCTTGGGGCTTGCGGCTTGCAGCTCAAACCGAAGGTTTGCCGATATGCGTTATATCAGTACCCGTGGCCAGGCGCCGGCCCTGAATTTTGAAGATGTTCTGCTGGCTGGTCTGGCTTCTGATGGCGGTCTGTACGTACCCGAGAACCTGCCGCGCTTCACCCAGGAACAGATTGCCTCCTGGGCCGGTCTGCCGTACCACGAGCTGGCGTTCAACGTCATGCGTCCGTTCGTTAGCGGCAGCATTCCGGATGCCGATTTCAAACAGATTCTGCAGGACACCTACGGCGTCTTTGAGCACAAGGCGGTTGCACCGCTGCGTCAGCTGGACAGCAATGAGTGGGTGATGGAGCTGTTCCACGGTCCGACCCTGGCGTTCAAGGACTTTGCCCTGCAGCTGCTGGGCCGTCTGCTCGACTACTTCCTGGTCAAGCGTGGCGAGCGCGTGGTGATCATGGGCGCCACCTCCGGTGACACCGGATCGGCAGCGATCGAGGGCTGCAAGGCCTGCGAAAACGTCGACATCTTCATCATGCACCCGCACAACCGGGTGTCCGAGGTGCAGCGTCGCCAGATGACCAGCATTCTCGGCGACAACATCCACAACATCGCTATCGAAGGCAACTTCGACGACTGTCAGGAGATGGTCAAGGCCAGCTTCGCCGACCAGGGCTTCCTCAAGGGCACCCGTCTGGTCGCCGTCAATTCGATCAACTGGGCGCGCATCATGGCGCAGATCGTCTACTACTTTCATGCTGCCCTGCAGCTGGGTGGTCCGGCGCGCTCGATGGCGTTCTCGGTACCGACCGGCAACTTTGGTGACATCTTCGCCGGTTACCTGGCGCGCAACATGGGCCTGCCGATCAGTCAGCTGATCGTTGCTACCAACCGCAATGACATCCTGCACCGCTTCATGAGCGGCAACCATTACGACAAGGACACCCTGCATCCGTCGCTGTCGCCGTCGATGGACATCATGGTGTCGTCCAACTTCGAGCGTCTGCTGTTTGATCTGCACGGTCGTAATGGTGCGCTGGTAGCCGAGCTGCTGGACGCGTTCAAGATCAGCGGCAAGCTGTCGGTCGAGGACGATCGCTGGACTGAAGCGCGCAAGCTGTTTGATTCGCTGGCGGTTGACGACGAAGGCACCTGCGCGACTATCGCCGCCGTGTTCGAGCAATGTGGCGAAGTACTGGACCCGCATACCGCGATTGGCGTGCGCGCCGCGCGGGAATGCCGTCGTTCGCTGTCGGTGCCGATGATCACCCTGGGTACCGCTCACCCGGTCAAGTTCCCGGATGCGGTGCGTCAGGCTGGTGTCGGCGAAGCATTGCATCTGCCGGCGCACCTGAGCGATCTGTTCGAGCGCGAAGAGCGCATGACCGTGTTGCCGAACAGTCTGGCCGACGTGCAGGCCTTTGTTGCCGCGCACGGCAACCGCGGCAAGCCGCTGTAATAAGCTGAGCTGCTGACGCAACAACGGCGCCCCTGGGCGCCGTTGTTGTTTGTGCGTTACTCGACCCGGCTCAGGGTCACATCAATATTGCCGCGGGTGGCGTTGGAGTAGGGGCAGACCTGATGGGCGCGCTCGATCAGCTGCTCGGCTTGCTCTGCAGGCATGCCCGGCAGGCTGACGCGCAGTTCGACTTCAATGCCGAACCCCTGCGGAATCTGACCGATACCGACCACGCCCTCAACGGACGCGTCAGCCGGCATGGGCAGCTTGTCGCGACCAGCGACAAACTTCATCGCGCCGATAAAGCAGGCGGAATAACCCGCAGCAAACAGCTGTTCCGGGTTGGTGCCCTGGCCGCCGGCACCGCCCAGCTCCTTGGGGGTTGTCAGTTCGATATCCAGCACACCATCGGAGGAAATGGCGCGACCGTCACGGCCACCGGTGGCTTCAGCCGAGGCGCGGTATACAACCTGTTCAATAGACATGCGATGTCTCCTGTCATGGGGAAGTAATATAGATTGCGTGCAATCCAGTTGCTGAAGGTTAGCACAATTTAAATTGTGCGCAATATTATTTTGCGATTCCTTTATTCCGGCCTGCTATATCGTGAAACATTCTCATTTCGTTTTTCTGCCTGAATGCCGTCGTTTTCTGGCATGCTGACCGACTTTGAAGTTGCAGGAGGCTCCTTCCATGTTGCGTGCTGTCCTTATCGTGTCGCTATTGTCCCTGGCCCCCCTTGCATCGGCGGAAACGGCGGTGCCGGTGCGGGTGACGTCCTCCAGTCTGCAGCCGTTGACAGAGGCGGTGCCGGTCAGTGGCAGTGTGACCACGGCTCGGGTGGCGACCTTGTCAGCAGAGGTGCAGGGGCGGGTTGCCAGCCTGCCGGTCGAGGAAGGGCAGCAGGTCGAGCAGGGCGCGCTGCTGCTGACCCTGGATGACGAATTGGCGCAGCGTGACCTGGATGGCGAGCGCGCCGAGGTCGCGCGCCTGAGCAGTACGCTGGATGACACGCGACGCCGCTTGGGCGAGGCGCGTACCTTGATCGAGCGCCGCAGCATTGCTGCCAGCGAGGTGCGCAGTCTGGAGGCTGAGGTGGCGCAGGCAGACGCCGCGTTGGCCGGCGCCCGTGCCAGTCTGCAGCGTCGCGAAGCAGAAGTACGTCGGCATCGCTTGGTAGCGCCCTTCAGCGGCGTGATTAGCCGTCGGCTGACCGAGCTGGGCGAGTGGGTGCAGCCGGGCACCGGGGTGCTGGAATTGATCACGCTGCAGCAACTGCGCGCAGACTTGCAGGTGCCGCAGCGCTACTACGCCCGGGCAGAGCCGGGCAGCCAGGTCGAGCTGCAGTTCGAGGGGCATCCGGGGGAGCGCTTTACGCTGCCGGTGACCGCACGCATCCCGCTCAGCAGTCAGCAGGCGCGGACCTTTCTGTTGCGTATCGAACTGCCGGAAGATATCCCCGGCCTGATTCCGGGCATGTCGGTGCGAGGCGACCTGTTGCTGGATCAGCAGCGCCAAGGCGTGGCGGTTTCGCGCGACGCGCTGTTGCGTCACGCTGATGGGCGCGTTGCCGTGTGGCGGGTGGTGAACGAGGAAGGCCAGTGGCGCGCTCGAGAGCAGCAGGTGGAGCCTGGGCTGGCCTTTGATGGCTTGATTGAGCTGCGTGAGGGGCTGCAAGCGGGGGAGCAGGTCGTGGTAGAGGGTAACGAAAGCCTGCGCGAAGGTCAGTTGCTCAACGTGCTGAACCGCGAGGACGACTGACATGTTCCACGCCATCACCCGCCACGGCATTCTGGTCACCGTGGCGCTGCTGATTCTATGTGTGCTGGGCACCATGGCTGCGCTGCGTATTCCGGTGCAGATGATTCCCGATCTGGAAACCCGCACCATCACCGTGGAAACCCAGTGGCCCGGCGCTACGCCGCAGGATATCGAGAAGGAGATTCTGGTCGAGCAGGAAGAGTTTCTGCGTAACCTGCCCAACCTGGAGCGCATTACTTCGGTGGCCGGTACCGGTTGGGCCGAGATCGAGCTGGACTTTCCCTTTGGGGTCGACCTCAACGAAACGCTGATTCGCGTCAACAACGCACTGACCCAGGTCTCGGGTTATCCGGAGAACGTGGATCAGCCGTCGGTCAACGCGACCTCGTTTTCGGCCAATGCCTTCATGCATCTGGCGGTGTCACCCTTGGACGGCAATCCGCGCAACCTGGATATGGACATGTTGCGCGACTACATCGAAGACACCGTGCGACCGCGTCTGTCAGCGGTCAATGGCGTCGCTCAGGTGGATGTGCGCGGCGGTGCTGCGCGGCAGGTGCAGGTGCGCCTGTACCCGGAACGCCTGGCGCTGAACGGCCTGACTCCGGCCACCGTGCGCGACGCGCTGCGGGCGCGTAACAGCGATGTGTCGGGCGGTGAGATTGATAGCGGCAAGCGGCGCTTCCTGCTGCGCACCGTGGGCCGCTTTGAGAGCCTGGACGAGGTGCGTCAGCTGGTGGTCGAGCGGCGGGGCGATAGCCTGATTCGCCTGCAGGACCTGGCCGACGTCACCCTGGATCATGCCCGTATCAGCCAGCGCAGCTATGTCAACGGTGCGCCGGTCATCAGCCTGGCCGTGCGCCGGGAAAGCGGCTCCAACGTGATCGCGATCAAGGATGCCATGCTGGCGGAAATGGCGCTGCTCAATCAGGAGCTGCTTAACCCGCAGGGCATGCAGATCAAGTTGAACTCTGATGATGTGGTATACGTCCGCGATTCGGTATTCAACGTCTGGAAGAACCTGATTCTTGGTGCTCTGCTCGCCTCGCTGATCATGTATCTGTTCCTTCGCTCCTGGCGGGTCACCCTGATCGGCGTATTGGGTATTCCGGTTTGTACCATTGCTGCCTTTCTTGGCCTGATGCTGACCGGCCGCACCATCAACGTGATCTCGCTGGCCGGCGTGGCCTTTGCCATCGGCATGACCCTGGACAACAGCATCGTGGTGCTCGAGAGCATCGAGCTGGAGCGGCGACGGGGCATGGACCGGCTGCGTGCAGCCGTTGCCGGGGTGAGCAAGGTCTGGCCAGCCATTCTGGCCTCGACGCTGACCACCGTGATGGTGTTCTTGCCGGTGATGTTTATTCAGGAAGAGGCCGGTCAGCTGTATTCCGACATCGCCATCGCCATCACCTCGGCCATTCTGGTTTCCATGCTGGTGGCGATAACAGCGGTGCCAGCAGCCTGTTCCCGGCTGCGTGGCGATGAGCTGGCGCAGGCCAGCGGCAATGGCCGCTTGGCCGGGCGCTGCGCCGATCTGGTCGGTTGGTTGCTGGCGAGCGCCCGGCGCCGTGCGCTGTGCGCTGCTACGGTGATAGGCGGTAGCCTGTTGATCGTGCTGACCCTCACACCGCCGGCGGAGTACCTGCCCGAGGGCGAGGAGGCCAAGACCTTCGCCATGATGAATGCGCCGCTCGGTTACAACCTGGCCAGCATGCAGAGGATTGCCGAGCAGGTGCAGGCGCACTTTCTTCCGTACACCCCGGCCGGCACCGCGCCGGAGGAGGCTGACGGTGCTGTGCCGCCGATTGCAACGCTGATGATGAACGTGTCCACCGAGGGGTTGTGGACCGTTGTCGTGCCGCGAGACCCCGCCGATATCGAGGCGCTGATGGCCGCGCTGGTCGAGCATTTTCGAACCTATCCGGGGATGCGGGCGTTCGCTACCCGTGGCTCGATCATCAGCAGCAACGATGGCGGCACGCGCAGCATCAACCTGGACATCTCAGGCCCCGATCTGGCCAGCCTGTTTGATGTCGCACGCCTGGCATACGACCGGGCCGGCGAGATTTTCGACAATCTCTCAATCCAGACCCAGCCCTCCAGCCTCAGCCTGGCGCAGCCGCTACTGCAGGTGTACCCGGACTGGGAGCGTGCCGCCGAGCTGGGCCTGGACGCCGACCGCATCGGTTTTGCCGTATCGGCCCTGACCGACGGTAGCTACGTGGGTGAGTTTTTCCAGGACGACGACAAAGTCGATATCTACTTTTATAACGCCATGGCCCTGCAACCGGACCTGCAGACCCTGCGCGGCCTGACCCTGTATACACCCAGTGGTCAGGTGCTGCCGTTGTCGTCGCTGGCGCGCATCGAGGAAGCGGTGGATACCAGCATGGTACGCCGGGTGGACGGCCGTCGTACGCTGACGCTGAACATCATTCCGCCGCGCTCGGTGCCGCTGGAGGCCGGTGTCGAGCAGGTGCGTACCGAACTGGTGGAGTATCTGCGTGCCGAAGGGCAGGTGCCGCTGGGCGTCGGTCTGTCGATCTCGGGCGCGGCCGATCAGCTGGATGCCACCCGCGAGTCGCTCAGCAGCAACTACCTGGCGGCGCTGTTGATTGTTTTCCTGCTGCTGGTGGCAATCTTCCGCCATTGGGGTTATCCGCTGCTGATCATGATCAGCATCCCGCTGGGTATGGCCGGGGGGCTGGCCGGTCTGGCGCTGCTGAATCTGGCCGGTTCCGCGCTGGCAGCAGCAGGGCTGGGTGGCTTCAGTCAGCCGCTGGACATGATCACCATGCTGGGCTTTCTGATTCTGATGGGCACGGTGGTGAATAACCCGATCCTGATCGTGGATCGCGCCATCGATAATCTGGATCATCAGGGCATGACGCCGATAGAAGCGGTTCGGGAGGCGGTGGAGGCGCGCCTGCGGCCGATCGCCATTTCCACCCTGACCACGCTATGCGGGATTGCTCCGCTGGTCTTCCTGCCGGGTGCCGGCACCGAACTGTATCGCGGTGTCGGGGTGATCGTGATGGCGGGTATTCTGGGGGCGACCCTGGTGACCCTGACGCTGCTGCCCGTGATGCTGCATGGGGTGCTGAGCCGGCGCAGCCGGCATCAGACGGAGGGCACGGCAGGCTGAAGCGGGTATACTCCCCGGCCATCTGACGTGCCTGGAGTCGAGATGCCTTATCTGGTTGCGGTAACCCTGTTGTGGGCGGTGTCATTTAGTCTGATCGGCGAGTATCTGGCCGGGCAGGTGGACAGCTACTTTGCCGTGCTGACGCGGGCCATGCTGGCCGGGCTGCTGTTTCTCCCGCTGCTGCGTATTCGATTGTTGCCGCGCCCGGTGGTGCCGGGGCTGCTGGTGGTTGGTGCGTTGCAGTTCGGTGTCACCTATATTTGCCTGTACCAGTCCTTCGAGTACATCTCTGTGCCCGAGGTGCTGCTGTTCACCATTTTTACGCCACTGCACGTGGCGCTGATTGATGATCTGCTGAACCGGCGTTTCAGTCTGGGGCCTCTGGTCGCCGCCGCGATTGCGGTGCTTGGTGCCGGAATCATGCGCTACGACGGGCTCAGCGACAGCTTTATCCGCGGCTTTCTGATTCTGCAGCTGGCCAACTTTACCTTCGCCGCCGGGCAGGTGGGTTATGCCCATCTGGTGCGCCGTTATGAGCTGACCCCAACCCAGCAGTGGCGTGGCTTTGGCCTGTTCTTTATTGGTGCGCTGATGGTCATGCTGCCGGCCTGGCTGCTGCTGGGCAACCCGGAGCGCCTGCCGCACACCACGCTGCAGTGGTCGGTGCTGGCCTGGCTGGGACTGGTCGCTTCTGGGCTGGGCTTTTTGTTCTGGAATCGTGGGGCGGCGCAGGTGGACGCCGGCACCCTGGGCATCATGAACAATGCGCTGGTGCCGGCGGGGCTGCTGGTCAATCTTCTGATCTGGAATCACGATGCTGACCTGCTGCGACTTGCAGCGGGCTCCGCTGTGATCGGGCTGTCGCTCTGGGTTAACGCCCGCTGGACGCGCTGGTTCGGTTCGCGACCAGCACGGCCCTGACGACGATCAGGTCGGCCCGACAGGCATCGCAGCCAGTGAGGCCCTTGCTGGCAATTTCGCTCATCAGTCCCACTGGGATTTGGCGTAGCTGAACACCGGCAGCGACAGTTTCCAGCGAATCGCTGACATTCTCAGCAACAGGCCCACGCTGAAGGCAGCCAGCAGGTTGACGCTTTCGTTGACACCCTGATGTCGCAGGGCGAGATAGAGCAGAGCGACGACCAGCGAGACGCTGGCGTAGAGTTCATGACGCAACACCTGGGGCATTCTATTGCACATGATGTCGCGGATAATGCCGCCGAAGATACCGGTGATGATGCCGGCCATAACCACCACTACTGTGTCGTAGCCCAGTCTCAGCGCGACATTGCAGCCAATGACGGTGAAGGCGACAAGGCCGATGGCGTCGAGCACCAGAAAAAGCTGGTGGAGGTGACGCATGAAGCGCGCCAGCACGATGGTTGCCAGACCACCGGTGATGGTGATGTAGATGTAGAGGGGATGCTGGGTCCAGGTGATCGGGAAGTTACCGAGCAGAATGTCCCGCACGGTACCGCCACCCAGGGCGGTTAAAAAGGCGATAACGGCGACACCGAAAAAGTCCATGTTGCGTCTGCCCGCGGCAAGTGCCCCGGACATGGCTTCGGCGGTGATGGCGATGATATAGACAGAGGTCAACACACAGTTCTCCTGCGTTTGCGTAGCCTCTCCCCCTGTCCTTGCTACCTGAGAGTTTACAGGGTCATACCCTGCTTGCCCCTTCGGTGGGCTGCGGTGCAGCCTCTCTCCAGACGGCGTTAATCGTGTCCACAGTGCTTGTGCCTGAGCGTTTATGGGAGTTTGCGCCTTCGGCGGGGCAGAGCCCTCTCTCCTGCGGGGCGCCGATTGTACCGCTGTCATGCTGCCGGGTCTTGTGTCTTTGTGTGATTTCGATCGATTGCTGCCTGTCCGGCTACGCGCGGGCCGCGCTGTCGTTTGCACCGCTGGGGCTTCGGCGTGCCGGCTGGGCGTGACCCGGTGCCGTGGTAACCGGGCTCAGATTGGCCCGGAGAAGGTATCGCAGGCGCTGATATCGCCGGACTCAAAGCCGCGCTTGAACCACTTCACCCGCTGCGCCGAGGTACCGTGCGTAAAGCTGTCCGGCACGACGTCCTGCCCGGCCCGGCGTTGCAGGCGGTCATCACCGATGGCGCTGGCGGCGGTAAGGGCCTCGTCCAGATCGTCCGGGTCGAGCATCTGCCGCTGGGTATTGGCGGCGTGGCCCCAGAGGCCGGCAAAGCAGTCTGCCTGCAGCTCCTGGCGTACCGACAGTGCATTCACCTCGGCCTGGCTGCGGCCGGCGCCGGCCTGACGTACCTTCTGGCTGATGCCCAGCAGGGTCTGTACGTGGTGGCCGACCTCGTGGGCGATGACGTAGGCCTGGGCGAAGTCGCCGGGGGCGCCGAGCTGCTGTTTCATGTCGTTGAAAAAGGACAGGTCCAGATAGACCTGCCGGTCGCCCGGGCAGTAGAACGGGCCGACGGCCGAGCTGGCGGTGCCGCAGGCAGATTGTACGCGGTTGGAGAACAGCACCAGCGTGGGTTCCTGATACTGCCGGCCGATGCTCTGGAATAGTTGCTGCCAGGTGGTTTCGGTGTCGGCCAGCACCACACTGACAAACTCGCTCAGCTCCTGCTCGGCCGGTGACAGTGGGCGCTGACTTTGCTGGCTCACGGTTTGTCCGCCGCCCAGCAGCAAGGGCAACAGATCTATCCCGAGCATCTTGCCGCCCAGCACTACGAGCACGCCGATACCCAGGATCCAGCGCCCGGTGCGCGTACCCAGCAGCATGTGGATCAGGCGCAGCAACAGGGCGCCACCGGCGCCGGCACTGGCGACATTGTCCCCTCGACGATCCTCGATATTGCTGCTGCGTCGTCTGCCTCGCCAGTCCATTCCACCTCCTTGTAGCGCGGTCAGACGTCCAGGTGACGCCTGCCGTAGACTTTGATGAAAAGGCGAATGATACGCCGTTTGCAGCGGCGTTTGCGCTTATCCAGTCGTTCGGCAAGTGCCTCGGTCTCCTGGTCTGGCGCCAGTGTTCGCAGTTGCGCCTCCAGGTTGCAGAGGTCTTGCAATTGGCCGAGCTGTTCGCCCAGCCGAGCCAGTGCCTGCATCTCGCTGCTCGCCGGCAACCGGCTGTCATGCAACTGCTCCAGCTGGTAGAGGTAATACTTGGTCCACTTGCGGCAGCGGTGAAAGAGCGCGTCCTGATCGCTATTGCACGCGCGGCGCGCTAGCGAGCGTGCCTGCTTGCGGGTGCGCGCCAACCCTGCCGCCCAGTTGTCGCGCGTGCCGCTATCGCAGTGCGGCCAGTCGCTCAGGACCGCTGCAAAGGCGGCGATGATGCGCTCGTTGTCGGTGGCGTTGACGCTGTGACTGCTAGAGGAGAGCAGCAACTGACTATTCAGCGCCGGGCTAAGCGGGCGTTCCAGCTCTCCGGCCAGTTGGCTGATGAGTTGCTGTTGCACATGCAGGTCGCGGCGTCCGGCCAGTGACTTGGCGATCAGACGAACCTGCTGATCCAGCTGGCGCAGACGTTGGCGGCCACTGTACGGTCGATAGAGCTGCAGCAGGGCACGCAGACGCTTGCAGCACACGCGCAGCTGGTGGATGGTGTCGGCATCCGGCGGGGTACCGGTGACGACAGGCAGCAGCGCCCGTCGCACGCGTTGGCGGGCGGCCTGATACAGCGGATCAGCGTCGGGTTTGAGCGTCATCAGCCGAGTGTAGGACAGCTGCCGCAGCGCGGGAAGAGCCTGTGCTCAGCCAAATGCGGCCATGACGCTGTCCTTGAGTTCGGCCCGGCAGGCGAGGCCCAGCTGACGATGACGCAGCGGCTCCGGCACCAGCCCGCGCAGGGAGTGGCTATCAACCGCCGGGCTCAGCAGGTCGAGGTCGTCGCTGACGGCCATCACGGTTGCTCCCTGGCGGTGCTGCACCAGGCTCAGGGCCAGGTCTTCGGTATCCACCTGCAGGCTGGCGTGGTCGGCCAGGTCGGGCAGGCGCTCAAGGAAGGCACTGCGCAGTTCGCAGTCGAGCCGGTCGATCCAAGGGTACCGGGTAGCCTGCTCCAGCTCGAGTGGCTGATTGAGGGACCAGCCGCGCGGCAGCAGCAGACGGTACTCCTGCTCCAGCAGCGCGATAAAGTGATAGCCGTCCGGTACCTGCCGTTCACTCAGCAGCCACAGGTCTGCCGGTTGTGTGGGCTGGGTGCGTACCTGCAGGCGATAGTTCTGTAGCCTGCCTGCGGTCAGCTGCAGCAGGTAACCGCTGTCGCGACTGGCCAGGCTGGAGTCGATAGCGACCGACAGCCGGGGCCGCTCCACGCGCTTGAAGCGTTGTTCCATCTCCCCCGCGCTGCCGAGCAGGCGCGTGGCCTCTTGATAGAAGGCGTCGCCTTCGGGCGTCAGGGTGACGCCTTTTTTGCTGCGACTGAACAGGCGCAGGGCAAACTCCTGCTCCAGTTGGGCAACGGCGTTGGAGATGGACGGCTGGGCGACGTGGCAGCGTTCGGCGGCAGCGGTGAGGCTGCCGGCTTCAGCGGCGGCGCAGAAATAGCGCAGGCTGCGCAGGTCCATGGTTACTCCTCAAAGTCGGGGAAATGCGCCAGACCTGCGGCCACCACCTCGTCATGCGCGGGCACGATCAGCAGCTCCGGGTCCTGCTGGTGCAGCTCGTGAATGCGTTTGAGCTGTTCGCTGTTGCGCTCGCGATCGCTATCGACATGGGATATCCACTGCACGAACACCGGGCGCGGCTTGTTCTGCTCTACGCCGCGCTCGGTCCAGCTGGTATCGCCAATCAGGAACAGGCGCTTGCCGGAGGGCAGGTTGACGAACAGACCGACCTGACCTGCGGTATGGCCGCTCAGATCAACCAGCACCAACTGACCATCGCCGAACAGGTCGAGACTGCGGTCAAAGCCCAGATAGGGTACGTTGTCGAGTGCAATTTGCCGCCACTCGCGCTCGCCTTCGAACTGCTCTGCGAGAAAGGCGGGTGGCTCGCCATGGGTCTTTGCCTCCTCCAGCGCGCCGGACAGGATCAGCACGGGCAAGTCCGGAAAGTCCGGCAGACCGCCCAGGTGATCCCAGTGCAGGTGGCTGGGCAGAATAAAGTCGATATCGCTGGCCTGGTAGCCTGCCGCCTCCAGCTGATCACGCGCCGGGTTCAGGTTTTCGTAGGCGAGCAGTGTGCGGTTGAGCCAATTGTTGCGGGCGAAGGCGTCGGCGGTCTCATGACCCAGGCCGGTGTCGAACAGAAAGCGCCCTTGCGGGTGCTCTATCAGTATGGCGGCGTGCAGCAGATGACGTTGGGTACCCCAGCGGCCGCCGCTGACCACCATGGCTTCGGCGGCGCCGCTGGAGCTGGCGGTAGGGATCACCGACAGGCGCAGGTGGTCGACGGCCGGGGCGGCGCTCAACAGGCTGCTGCAGGCGAGCAGCCAGGGGGTGGCAAACAGGGCAAGAGGCTTCATGGGATGGCTCCGGATGACTGAGAACCCACTGTGGCATCTGCTGAAGAATAGATTAAATATTCTTTATTGTTGGTTATGGAATAAAAAAATTATAGAAAGGGCGGCCGTGGCCGCCCTGGGTGCGCTGCCTTACGCCTCAGCGCCGCTGTTGCCACGCAGGCGCGCCAGCACGCTGTTGGCGTCGGTCTTGCCGGTGGCGATACCGGCGCGTTGCAGGCGCTGATCCAAGGCGCTGCCGTCGTCTTCATCCTGCAACTGCTGTAGGGCCGCGCCAACGTCGCTGGCGTTGTCCTGGCGCTGGCGAATGCGCTCCAGCGAGCTGGCCAGGTCGCCCATGTGCGCTTGCAGACCGCGGGTCTGGTGACCCAGATTGCCCAGCAGGCGTTCGGTGCTGCGGTTGGCGCGGGCCAGTTGCAGCTCGCGGCGATATTGTTGATGCAACTGCGCGGCGCGGCGCAGCTGTTCACGCAGCGTCGCCTCCTGGCGTTGCAGCTGCTCGGCGTGCTGGCGTTGCTGCTGCAACTGGTTCTCCTGCGCGGCGATCCATTCGGCCAGTTCGTAGGCCAGTCCGGACTCATCCCGTTCCAGCGCCTGACGGGCCTGCTCTTCACGCTGTGCCAGTTCTTCGCTGAGTTGCAGGTTGCTGCGCTGCAGCTGCTTGATGGTCGCCATCAGGCCGGCCAGCTCGCGCTTGGCCAGCAGCATGGCGTTCTCGGTGTCGCGCAGTTCCTGCTCCATGATGCGCAGGGCGTTGGCGTCGACCAGTTGCTCAAGCGGCTCGTGCGCGCTGGCGCGGAACAGGGTGCCTACCTTTCTCCAGAGTGTCATGGCGGTTACTCCGTATATTCTTTCAGCAGTTGCTGGGCGCGGGCTTCGGACAGACGGTTGTGGATGCGCTTGCCTTCGTGTTCGTCCCGCATGGTTTTTGACAGGGTGATGGTGGTGCTGACCAGAAACAGCGCACAAACCGACATGTAACCTTTGACCAGCAGGTCGGTGGGCGAAAAAATCACCCCCGCGCCGGTCGCCAGCAGGGCGATCGCGAAGGATGCCTTGACGAAGAAAATCCAGCCTGAGGAGTTGCTGTTGATTTCGCTATCCATGGTGTTGCCTCCAGCGTGAGTGGCAGTCGCACAGGGTGTGGCTGCGTCTGGAGCGGACTGTGCACCGGCCTGGTCGGCGGTGCCAGCGTTACCGAAAAGGTTGCGCGGGAGGTGGCTTAAGGTATTACATGGCGATACTTTATGGCGGCTTTCCCCGCCTTGACGGCATTTATGCTCTGTAAAGGTATTGTCATATGGCACAGACCGCAGCGATTGTCTCGGCACTCAAAAACGCGCTAAAAGAGCAGGGAATTACCTATCAGCAGGTGGCCGAGGCGCTGGACTTGTCGGAGGCGAGCGTCAAGCGGTTGTTCTCCGAGCGGCAGTTTTCGCTGCAGCGGCTGGATCAGATCTGTTCTCTGCTGGGGCTGGAAATCAGCGACCTGGTGCGGCGGCTGGATCAGGCTCAGCGCATCGACGCTTTGACGACCGAACAGGAACAGGAGCTGGTCGGCGATGATCGCCTGCTGCTGGTGGCGATCTGCGCGCTGAATCGCTGGAGTCTGGCGCAGATACTGGAAACCTATCAGCTCAGTGAGCCAGAAGCGGTGGGACGGCTGGCGCGGCTGGATCGGATGGGGTTGATCGAGTTGTTGCCGGGCAACCGCATCAAGCCGCTGATCAGTCACGATTTTCGCTGGCAGCAGCATGGGCCGATTCAGCGCTTTTTCGAGCAGCAGGTGCAGGCCGACTTTTTCCAGTGTCATTTCAATTTGCCGGGTGAGCTGCGGATGTTCCTTAGCGGCATGCTCTCGCCGCAGTCGACGGAGCAGATGCATCAGAAGCTGCAGCGCCTGGCCCAGGCGTTTCGCCACAGTCATCAGGAGGATCTGGTACTGCCACTGGAGCAGCGCTTTGGGGTCAGCATGATTCTGGCCATTCGGCCCTGGGAGGTGGCAGCTTTTCAGCAGTTGCGCCGGCCTGAAGCGGCCAAGTACTACCCTGGACACAAACGAACGGGAGAGACGGGATGAACCTGCTGACGGATATTCTGGCGGTCGCCCTGGCGTCCATACCGCTGCTGCTGACACTTGGGCTGGTAGCGCTGGTGCTGGTGCTGGCGCACTTTTTGTTGATTCGGCGCAACCGCGACCTGGGCAACGAGCGGCTGTTTTCGCGCCAGCTGGTCATGTTGGCGCTGACGTTGATTGGCATGGTTGCGGTCATTCTGGCCTTGCCGGTCAGCGAGGGCGCGCGCAATCAGATCATCGCGCTGTTGGGATTGCTGATCTCCGGTGTCTTTGCCTTCTCGTCTTCCAATATCTTTGCCAACCTGGCTGCGGGCGTACTGTTGCGTATGACCCGGCCCTTTGTGCTGGGCGACTTCATTTCGGTGGGCGAGCACTTTGGGCGAGTGGCGGAGCGGGGGCTGTTTGATACCGAGATCCAGTCTGAAAGTGGCGAGCTGATCGCGCTGCCCAACAGCTACCTGACCAGCCACCCGATTGCCACGTTGCGTAGTGACGGCGCGCTGGTCTCGGCCGAGCTGTCGCTTGGGTATGACACCCATCACGCCGACGTAGAGCCCCTGCTGCTGGCTGCCGCCCAGACCAGCGGCCTGCAGGATGCCTTTGTGCAGTTGCTGGCGTTGGGCAACTTTGCCATCAGCTACCGGGTCTCCGGCGTGCTGCCCGAGGCGCGTGGCCTGATTACGGCCCGTTCTACCCTCTACAAGGCGATTCTCGACGGCCTGCACGGCGCAGGCATCGAGATCATGTCGCCTACCATCATGAATCAACGCCCGGTTGCTGCTGAACAGGTGTTTGTCCCGGCGGGTGGCGGGCATCGCCAGCGCCGAGCGCAGGCCGCTGAAGCTGAAGCGGTATTGTTCGACAAGGCCGAACTGGCGCAGCAGCTGGCCGAGCGCAAGGCGCAGCTGTCCGAGCAGGCGCGTGCGCTGGAAGAAGAGGCCAAAGGTGCTGATGGCGAACGCAAGGCGGCGATCAAGGCGCAGCTGGAACACATGCGTGAACAGCGGCGGGAGCTTGATGCGATGACGGAGTCGGGTGGCGAAGCGGCTGGAGCAGGGCAGGCAGGGCGCTCCTGAGGAGCGCCCGCGCAGATCAGAACTCGGCGTTGTGGAAGATGTTCTGCACGTCGTCGAGGTCGTTCAGCATGTCGGTAAACTTCTCGAACATGACCACATCATCACCGCTGATCTCGGTGGTGGTTTGCGGCACAAACTGGATCAGGTCGGCTTCAAAATCCAGCTCGCCAAAGGTATCAATCAACGCCTGCTTGGCCTTGAAGTATTCAGTGTGCGGGGCGAATACGGTGATTACGCCATCTTCGTTCTCGATGTCGGTCACGTCGACGTCGGCCATCATCAGCGCTTCCAGCGTGGCTTCCTCGTCTTCACCCTTGAAGGCCAGAATGGCGCAGTGATCGAACATGTGGCTGACGCTGCCCTCGGTGCCGATCTTGCTCTTGGTCTTGGTGAAGCAGTTGCGCACGTCGGCAAAGGTGCGGTTCGGGTTATCGGTCAGGCAGTCGACGATGACCATGCAGTTGCCGGGGCCGAAGCCTTCATAACGCGCCTTGGAAAAATCCTCACCGCCGCCGCCCTTGGCCTTGTCGATGGCCTTGTCGATGACGTGGCCGGGGACCTGGTCTTTCTTGGCTCGGTCAATCAGGCCGCGCAGGGCCAGGTTACCATCGGGGTCCACGCCGCCTGACTTGGCGGTGACGTAGATCTCCCGCGCGTACTTGCTGTAAAGCTTGGTTTTGGCGTCGGCCGTCTTGGCCATGGATTCCTTGCGGTTCTGATAAGCGCGACCCATCTGCGAGTGTCCTGTCGAAATGTCGAAAAACAGCGATTCTACTCGCAGTTGGCGGCGGATATCCACGCCTGAGGCCGGTAAGGCTGACGAACGTACGGCCGCCGGACAGGGGGCTTGCCGTCGGCGTATGATGAGGCTTTTTACCGGGGGAGCCAGCGCGTGATTTCCAGACTGCCATCCTGGGTTGAGGCCGGCGCATTCAGCCTTGCGCTGATGGCCGGTGTGGTTAATGCGGTGGGCCTGTTGGGCTTTAGCCATCAGGCGGTTTCACACCTGACCGGTACCTCGACCCTGCTGGGCGCCGGGCTGACGCAGTTGCCGGCAGCCGAGCTGCTGCACCTGCTGCTGGTGCTGCTGAGCTTTGTCGCTGGGGCTGCCTTCAGCGGTCTGTTTATCGGTAGCAGCGCCTTGCAGCCGGGCCGGCGCTATGGGGTGGCGCTGGTGTTGGAGGCGTTGTTGCTGGTGCTTGCCATGCTGGCATTGCAGGCTGCCAGTCTGAGTGGGCACTACCTTGCGTCCGCGGCCTGCGGGCTGCAGAACGCGATGGTAACCACCTACAGCGGTGCGATTATTCGCACCACCCACGTCTCGGGTATCTTCACCGATCTGGGCGTCATGCTGGGCGCGCGCCTGCGTGGTGTGCCGCTGGACCGGCGCAAGGCGGTGCTGTTTCTGCTGCTGATTGGCGGCTTTATTCTGGGGGGCACGCTGGGGGCGCTGGGCTTTGCTCGCTGGCAGTTCTATTCGCTGCTGGCGCCTGCCTCAATGGCGGTGCTGCTGGCGGGGATCTATCAGGTTTGGGTGCTGCGGCGTGGTGCTGCGTCTTGATGGGATGCGGGAGCGGTAAGGCTGAGGGGCGGCTGGCCGCCCCTCGTGGCCTCTCAGTCCATGTCATCCAGGGTGAAGACAACGTCGTCACGGGCGACGTCGATCTCCCAGACGGTATAGGTGTCGCCGTCTTCATCCTTGGCGCGGATGTCGAAGATAGACGATTTGGCACCACTCAGGTTGACCCGCACGGTGTGGCCGTCGGGCAGAATATCGTCATCCAGGACGTCTTCTTCCCAGCTCTTGGACTTGGCGTGGCTGACGTACAGGTAGTAGATGTCGTAGCCGGTGTTGTTGGTCACCTCGACATAGCCGTCGAAGCCGGCGGCGGCGGGGCCACTGAACAGAAACAGGACGGCAAACAGCGCTAAGGCTTTCTTGATCATTTTTCTCTCCCTGGGTGCGCCCGTCTGGTAGGCGCGAAAGCTGATCGGACAGACCGAACAACGCATATGGCTAACGGCCACGCCGCGGCTGGCTCCACCGCAGGAGCGGCAGATCAGGGCAAGGTGATCGTATGGGCAGCCAGCTGGAAGCTGGCCGATTAGAAGCATATAGCCATAT
>CESO01028951.1_pt1 | contig 46100 bp, 39 predicted proteins | sample 356341 | NCBI WGS metagenome assembly CESO01 (sample SAMEA2621812, study PRJEB7988) | marine metagenome | biome: marine biome (ENVO:00000447); feature: deep chlorophyll maximum layer (ENVO:xxxxxxxx); material: "saline water (ENVO:00002010), including plankton (ENVO:xxxxxxxx)" | depth 35 m | reverse complement strand
CCTCCACTAAGAATAGACTCCATTCCTTCTTCCTCGGACTCAAAAACGCGAGCTCGCCCCGTAAAAGAGAGCCCTTCCTTCCCTGAAATCTTCGCGACCGAACCAGTTGGAGCAAGATTCCCGTAAAGAATTCGTAAATGACTGTCCTTCTTGACAGGGTTATCAAAGGAGCGAACGACATCTTGCCCCTCCGGGAACTCCAGCGGTGAATTAGCAAGATTTTCTGCCATCGTCTTCCCGGTTACGGTTAGGCAATTTCCATGGAGGAGACCTTCCTTGAGCAGTAATTTCATCAGAGGAATCAGCCCCCCTATCTTCACCATTTCAGCCATCACGTATTTGCCACTCGGTTTGAGATCAGCAAGAACTGGAACTCTCTTCCCAATCTCGGTAAAATCATCAATCGAAAGTTCGACGTCAGCTGCATGAGCCATCGCCAACAAGTGGAGAACTGCGTTAGTCGAACCTCCCAGAGTAATCACAACTGTAATAGCATTTTCAAATGCTTTTCGCGTCATAATATCCCGCGGCTTAATCCCTTTCTCCAGCAAATGAAGAACAGCCGCTCCAGCATCAAATGAATCCCGCTTTTTATCCCTGCTAATGGCAGCCTGGGCTGAACTATTTGGGAGGCTCATTCCAAGTGCTTCAATGGCGCTCGCCATAGTGTTGGCCGTATACATCCCACCACAAGAACCTGGGCCAGGAATCGCCTCCTCCTCTACTTTCTGGAGCTCCTGGTCAGAAAACTCACCGCTAGCGTGCTTCCCGACCGCTTCAAAAACCGAAACAATATCAAGATCCTTTTCTTCCCCTTTTAGGGTCGCACACCCGGGAAGAATAGTGCCTCCATAAACGAAAACTGAAGGACGGTTCATTCGGGCCATCACCATGATACAAGCCGGCATGTTTTTGTCACAACCACCAATCGCCACGTAGCCATCCATCCCTTCACAGCCAACCACCGTCTCAATAGAGTCTGCGATAACTTCTCGGCTCACCAACGAATATTTCATCCCCTCAGTCCCCATCGAAATTCCGTCTGAAATCGTGATCGTATTAAAAATGACAGCCTTCCCTCCAGCTGCGTCAATTCCTTTAGCTGATTCAGTGGCGAGCCCATCGATATGAAAGTTACAAGGGGTCACCTGACTCCAAGTCGAGGCCACTCCGACTTTGGGTTTCTTAAAATCATTCTTATCAAAACCCACCGGATAAAGCATCGCCCGGCTAGGCGCTCGATCGGGACCATCAAGGACCTTTGAGGAGAACTCCCGCATATTTGGTTTGTCACACATGTTGGTTGAGACTCTTCCTTTCCGCACTTAAAACTTCAAGCCTGATCGACTCAATGAGCCAGCCTTTCGCCAATTTCCTCCGTAAGGAGGCTCTTTCTGCGACTTCAAGAAATTTTCGTTTGCTGGCTCTTGCTCTTAGAGAGTTCTTACGCTACCGCAGTGCTCGTTATGCCAAGCCGAGTTCTGGTTTCCGACCCCATTTCCGAAAAAGGTGTTGAACTTCTCAATGCCCATCCCGATATCACTGCCGACTTCAAAGTCGGACTGGCTCCTGAAGAGCTCCTTTCCATTATCGGTGAATACGATGCACTGATCGTTCGCTCCCAGACCAAAGTCACCCCCGAGGTCTTCGCCGCAGCCACCAAGTTGAAAGCTGTGGGTCGCGCCGGAGTAGGCGTCGATAACATAAATCGCGATGCTGCTAACTCTCATGGAGTCATCGTAATGAACACTCCCACCGGCAACACTATTTCAACTGCTGAACACGCTTTTACCTTGATGTGTGCAACCGCTCGGAATATCGCGCTGGGCCACGCCGGCGTAGTAGATGGAAATTTCAAATCAGCCCGCAAAGCTTTTCAAGGAATTGAATTAAACGGCAAAACACTCGCTGTGATTGGCATGGGCCGAATCGGCTCCGAATTCACAAAACGCGCTCAGGCTTTTAATATGAAGGTCGTTGCCTTTGATCCTTTTCTAACCCAATCGCGTGCTGACGAAATGAAGGTTTCACTCGCAAGCACTCCTGACGAAGCCCTTACCGGTGCCGATGTCGTTACGCTCCACGTTCCAATGACTGAAGAAACCCGACATATTCTTAATGCCGAACGTCTTTCACTGATGAATCAAGGAGCCCTCGTTATCAATTGTGCCCGCGGTGGTCTCATTGATGAAGTCGCTCTCAAAGCAGCCATCGACACCGGCCACATCGCAGGCTGCGGACTTGATGTTTTTGAAGAGGAACCACCTTCCTCCGAACATCCTCTTTTTACTCTCGAAAAGCATATCAGCTTCACTCCCCACCTTGGAGCGTCGACTAACGAAGCTCAGGAAAATGTTGGCATCCAGGTTGCCGAACAAATCCGAGACTTTTGCGCAACGGGTGAAATTCGCAATGCAATCAACATGCCTTCAATGGATGCCAGCGCACTCAATGAATTAGGTTGCTATATCGACATCGCGAGCGGTCTTGGCAAACTTCTTGCTAAGATTGGCCCGGATAACCCTGACTCCCTCCGGATCTCTTATCACGGTCCCATTTCCGACAAAGACACCGCTCTCATTTCACGCAGCGTCCTCACAAGATTTTTGGAGGCCGCCCGAAATGATGGACAGGTTAACATCGTCAATTCTCCCGCCATAGCCAAAGAAATGGGGCTCGAAACTATTGAATCGACGATCAACGCCGCGACTGAATACAGCGAGCTTGTAGTTGCTGAACTTAAGAAGGGAGACGTTAGTTATCGCGTCTCAGGCACGGTGATTGGAAAATCCCCCCGCATCGTTGAAATCGACAAGCTATATGTCGACATCAACATCAAGGGACACTTTCTTATAGTCAAAAATGACGATCGTCCTGGTATGGTTGGTTTAATCGGCACCGAACTGGGTAATGCGAAGGCCAATATAGCCAATCTTTCTTTGGGTCGCAACAGCTCGGAGGGAACCGCCCTCACCGTCATCGAGCTAGATACGCCACTTGAAGCATCTGTCATGTCAACAATCCGTAAGACTGAAGGAGTGATCTACGCTACCGGAGTCACTCTTTAAGCGGAGCGCAGACAACATTCCTATTGCGTATTTCAACGCCGAAAACTCGACTCAAGATTGGGATTCCAATCTCCCTTAAAGACGGATGGAGCTTTCAAGCTCTCCACTCTCTTGGGTCATTTTAACTGATCAGCGCCCATCAAGGATTGGCGCGAGCTTATGCACCGTTTCCACTGGCCAAGAACTCTTCGGCGTGAAAATGGCGGCGTCGAGCGACTTATGCTCAGGCCAATCCGGCTCTGTCGGAATTTCGCAAATTGCACGTTTGATAATTCGCGCACTCATTTTGGCGTTAGCCGCAAGATGCTCCACCACCGAACTTGCTTCGACGCTTTCCTCGCCTTCCCTCCAGCAATCATAATCTGTCACCATTCCTAGAGTGGCCAAAGCAATCTCAGCCTCCCGCGCGAGCTTCGCCTCTGGAAGATTAGTCATCCCAATAATATCAAAGCCGAGATTCCTGTAGTAGAAAGATTCCGATTTGGTAGAAAAGGCAGGTCCATCCATACAAACATAAGTTCCACCATCGTGGAGATCAGCGCCCTCCGCGCACCCAGCCTTTGCCAAAATCGAACGTAACCTAGGACTAATGGGCTCCGCAAAGCCAATATGAGCGACTATCCCCTCACCAAAAAATGTATTATTTGCCCGCTGGCTAGTTCGATCAAAATATTGATCTGGGAGAACCACTGAGCGAGGCGAATACGCCTCCTTCAAACTCCCAACCGCAGTTGCACAAATCACCCAGCGCACCCCGACTGAACGAAGCGCCCAAAAGTTGGCCCGATGATTCACCTCGGTCGGCAGAATAGTATGATTTTTTCCGTGGCGGGACAGGAACCAAACTTTTCTACCCTTAAATATCCCACCTACCAACACATCTGAGGGCTCACCAAAAGGTGTTTCAACCCGACGCTCCTCAACATCTTCAAGCCCGTCAAAACCAGAGACCCCACTCCCGCCGATAATTCCGATTGCGGCACTCATCATTTACTAGTTTTACGTGCTAAAATTTCAGTCACCAAAATCAAACCTACCCCCAACACAACCGCTCCTAGTTGAAACCATGCCTCAGTAGTTGCAAGATCCGGAAAGTGCCAATTCTCAAAACCAACGATCTTATCGTCAGGGCCCTCCTTTTTCTCAATAGTTTCAAGAATCTCATCTTTCCAGGGCCAAATGATAACGAGAGATCCGGCAACAAATCCGGTAATTGTTCCGATCGCTTTATCATGATGTTTCCGGAATAACCAACTTAAGGATCGTGAGAGAGCCAACAATCCAACCACCGCACCAATACCTACTGGGAGAACGACCGAAACCACCACACTTAAATCCCCGGAACTCAAAGCATTTACCGAATTGAGCACCAATCGATAATTACCCATCAAAAGAAGAACAAAAGAACCACTGAGGCCTGGGATAATCATGCTACACATCGCAGCTACTCCACAAACCATGAGATAAACGAAATCTCTATTTTCGGAAGCTGGAGTAAGGAACGCCATGGAAACGGCGATCGCCGCCCCAATGAAAAAGACACTTATAACATCGGGCCCCCAACGCTTAACCTGTTTCCCTACAGACGGAATGGAAGCAGCAATCAACCCAAAAAAGACCGACCAGATCAACTGAGGGTGATTTTTAAATTGATATTCTAAAACTTGAGCCAAAGTCACGATGCTTAAAAACACACCCAAAATGAGGGATGTCAGAAAAAGACCGTCGATTTTCCTCCAAAGCGCACCAAACTTAAATTCAATTCCAAGCTTTAGTGCCTCGGCATCGAAAGACTTTAAGGCATCAATAAGACGCTCGTAAATCCCGGTGATGAGCGCAATCGTCCCCCCAGACACGCCCGGCACCACATTAGCCGCTCCCATCGCGAATCCCTTCAGGAAAGTAGCCAGCTCGTCTTTCATCAATTGGCAAAGAAGAATTTTACTGGAGACCGTCGATTATAGCATTAAAAGCTGCACTAGGTCGCATTGCTTCTACCAACTTCTCTGGATCTGGTGAGTAATAACCTCCAATATCAACCTCTTGCCCTTGCACCCTATTCAATTCAGAAACGATTACCTCTTCTTGAGATGCGAGAGCTTCCGAAAGCGTTGTGAACTGTTCGGCGAGTGATGGCGAACTCCTCTGCTCTGCGAGTGCCTTTGCCCAATAAAGAGCGAGATAAAAGTGGCTGCCACGATTATCAAGCTGGCCGCATTTACGCTGAGGGCTCTTATTCTCAAGCAGCACTTTTGTCGTTGCATCGTCCAAAGTCGCACCAAGGATCTTGGCCTCCTCCGAACCAATGTGCTCGAGTGAGACTGCGAGGGCTAGGAACTCTCCTAGGGAATCCCAACGCAAGTGATTCTCCTGCACGAACTGCTGCACGTGCTTTGGAGCCGATCCCCCTGCTCCGGTCTCGAAAAGCCCGCCACCATTCATCAGCGGAACAATCGAAAGCATCTTGGCACTCGTGCCCACTTCGAGAATTGGAAACAAGTCAGTGAGGTAATCACGCAGGACGTTCCCAGTGACCGAAATTGTTTCCTCGCCAGCTTTCAGTCGCTCAAGAGAAACCTCGGAAGCTTCCACCGGGCTGAGAATTCGAAGATCCAGACCCTCGATGTCGTGATCGCCGAGATAGGCACCAACTTTTTCGATGAGCTGGGCATCATGCGCCCGGTCTTCATCAAGCCAGAAAATCGCCGGAGATCCAGTGGCGCGCGCACGATTCACCGCAAGCTTCACCCAATCCTGAATCGGAGCATCTTTAGTTTGGCAAGCACGCCAAATGTCGCCCTCGCCCACTTCATGCTCCATGAGAGTTTCACCATCCGAGTCGATCACCCGAACGGTTCCAGCGGATGGAACTTCGAAAGTCTTATCGTGCGAGCCATATTCTTCGGCCTTCTGCGCCATTAAGCCCACATTTGGAACTGTTCCCATAGTGGTCGGATCAAAGGCCCCGTTCTTTTTACAAAAGTCGATGGTCGTCTGATAAACCCCTGCATAGGAACTATCGGGAATCACCGCGATGGTGTCCTGAACCTTGCCATCCTTATCCCACATTTGACCGGAATTTCGGATCATAGCTGGCATGGAGGCATCGATAATCACGTCGCTTGGCACATGAAGATTAGTGATACCTCGGTCGGAATCGACCATAGCGAGATCAGGGCCTGCTGCGATGGCGGCGACAATATCGGCTTCAATGGCTGCTTTTTGATCAGCCGGGAGATTCTCGATTTTCGCGACTAGGTCTCCAAAACCGTTTTTAAAATCGATTCCAAGTCCTCCGAGAACCTCGGCATGTTTTTCGAGGAAATCCTTGAAATAAACTTCAACCGCGTGACCGAAAATAATCGGGTCGGAAATCTTCATCATGGTGGCCTTCATATGAAGAGAAAACAGCACTCCCTCGTTTTCCGCTGCAGCTTTTTGCTCAGCAAGGAAACTGACTAGGGCCGCCTTGCTCATAAAGGTAGAGTCGATGATTTCCCCGGCCTGCAGGGCAACTCCTTCTTTAAGAACAGTCACAGCCCCATCAGCGGCGGTGTGCTCGATCTTGACCGAAGTCGCAATATCGACTGTGACCGATTTTTCGTTCGAAGCAAAATCACCCTCGGACATGGTCGCGACACGGGTTTTTGAATCAGCGCTCCATGCTCCCATCGAGTGCGGGTTGGCTTTGGCATACTCCTTAACAGCCTTTGGTGCGCGACGATCAGAATTGCCCTCGCGAAGAACTGGATTCACAGCACTCCCCTTCACCTTATCGTAACGGCTTTTGATCTCCTTCTCGTCAACGTTGGCCGGATTTTCGGGATAATCCGGCAAAGCGACCCCTCTCGCTTGCAGCTCGGAAATGGTGGCCACCAACTGAGGAACCGATGCGCTGATGTTAGGAAGCTTAATGATATTTGCCTCAGGAGTTTTCGCCAATTCGCCAAGCTCGGCTAAGTGATCTCCGATACGCTGATCTTCCGGAAGTCGATCTGAGAAAACTGCGATAATCCGCCCAGCCAAAGAAATGTCGCGGGTCTCAATTCTAATCCCCGAAGACTTGGTAAAGGCCTTGATTATAGGCAAAAGGGACTGAGTCGCTAAAAATGGAGCCTCATCGGTTTTGGTGTAAATAATGGTCGGCTTGGACATACTTCAGCTCTTAAGGGAAAGAGGGCCTTCGGTCAATGCCCTGTCCACCACGAAAAAAATCAGATAGGTTTCAATTATGCCGCTTTTCGGAACGATTCATTTACTCACGCTCCTCGTGATTGCGATAATTGCTAAAATTTGTATTCGGGAGGGAAAGCGAGGCCTTGTCTGGCCGCGGGCAATGCTTGCTTTTATTTGCCTCTCTGTCTTCCCCATCAACCAGCTAGCACTCATCGGAGTGGATTTTGAACCGGCTATCGAAAGATTTATTCCATTTCATCTTTGCGACATCGCAGCAGTGACTGCGGGCTTTGGGATTTTGACTAGAAATCCACTTCTTTGTGAGCTGACCTATTGCTGGGGGTTAGCCGGAACAATGCAGGCCTTAATCACTCCTAATTTGACCCTGGATTTCCCTCACCCTTTCTTTTGGAGCTTTTTCATTCAACATGGCGCAATTGTCATCGTCGCACTCTACCTTCCACTCGCGATGAAATGGAAACCTCGGGATGGAGTCATCCTTCGCATATTTTTCTGGAATCAAATCTATTTCTTCGCAGCCTTGACTATGAATTGGATCCTAGGAACCAACTTTGGATTCCTAGCCCGAAAGCCGAAAACCGAGACACTCCTTGACCACCTCGGAGATTGGCCCACTTACCTCTTTTGGCTTCAACTCCTTGCCATTCTTCTTATGTTCCTTCTGTTTTTACCCTTCCGACGATCAATAAACATTTGGCGCTCGAACAGAATCGGAGTAAATCCCCATTATGAGTGAAGCAGCTAAGCCCATGAAAAAGAAAAGAGTCAACGTGCGTCGCCCTGACGTCATGACTCTCGTTCAGGAGGAAGTTGAAAAACACTACCACTCTCCCATCGTCGAAAAACTCCGAGAAAGAGGCGGCTCGCTGACGATTGGTAAAACAACGATCCGACTCGCTGAACAATTTGGGTTTTGCTACGGGGTGGAACGGGCGATCGATCTAGCTTACGCCTCTCGGCGAGTTTTCCCAGATCAGCGTATTTTTTTGATCGGAGAAATTATTCATAATCCTGAAGTGAATCGACAACTCGAGGATATGAATATTGTCTCTCTTCCGTGGAAAGAGCTCACTAAGGAATACGATGACCTGACCGAAGGAGATGTCGTGATCGTTCCTGCTTTTGGGGCCCCGACCTCATTCACCGAAAAAATCGAACAACAGGGTTGTCACATTATCGATACAACTTGCGGTGATGTCATGAAGGTCTGGCGGCGGGTTAGGACATACGCGAAAACTGGCGTAACCTCATTCATCCACGGCAAACGTGGTCACGAGGAAACCCGCGCAACGGCTTCCCGTGCGACCGGCAATGACGGCAAAGGACACTACCTTATCGTTCTGACACTCGAGGAAACCGAATACGTTTGTAATTTCATCCGAGATGGAGGTAATTCATCAGAGTTTCTCGCGAAATTTGATAAAGCGGTTTCAGAAGATTTTGATCCGACCGTTCACCTCAAAGAAATTGGGGTTGCAAATCAAACTACGATGCTAAAAAGCGAGACTGAAGAGATTCAACGCCGGATTCGCCAAGCTATTACCGATCGCGATGGAAACGCTGAAAACTTTCAGATGTTCGACACGATTTGTGGAGCCACCCAGGAACGGCAAGATGCCCTTTTCGATATGCTCAATAAACCCATGGACCTTCTTCTCGTCGTCGGCGGATACAACAGCTCCAACACCACGCACCTTGTGGAAATTGGCAACGAAAACCTTCCCACTTATTTCATCAGGGAAGCCTCCTGCTTGGAATCACTCGAGACCGTAATTCATTTCGATATTGAAAAAGGACAAGAAACACCTACGCCAAACGTCCTCGCAGGCTTCGATGACGAAGAAGCCACGATTGGCATCACTGCCGGAGCCTCCTGCCCAGCCAACCTTATCGAGGAAGCAATTGTCCGCGTCTTAGCCCTTCGTGGCATTTCCAGAGAGACCATCGAAAAAACATAGCTTTAAAGTCTAGGAGAAAAGATCCAAGAGCTCTTCTTCCTCAAGCCCTGGAACAAGCTCCCCTCCGCCATCTAAAACAGCCTCCATCATCTTTTTCTTTTCTTCTTGGAGAGCTAGGATTTTTTCCTCGACGGTATTTCGCGTAATCAATTTGTAGCTAGTCACAACATTTTTTTGTCCAATCCGGTGGGCACGATCAGTGGCTTGTGCTTCGACCGCAGGATTCCACCATGGATCGAGGTGGATCACAGTATCGGCGGAGGTAAGATTCAAACCAACTCCACCCGCTTTTAGCGAAATCAAAAAGACCGGAACCACCCCTTCCTGGAATCGTTCGATCACATCGCCACGCTTTTTGGTAGAGCCATCAAGGTAACAATAATCCCACTGGTTACCAAGGAGGATTGGCACGACCCCTTGAAGGAGTTGCACAAATTGACTGAAGACCAAAACCCGATGCCCTCCAGCAATCGCTTCAGAAAGAAGCTCTTCGAGATCATCAAGTTTCACCCCAGCATCCTTATCCTCAACCTTGAGCCCGGGAAGAAGTCGCAAATCACAGCAAGCCTGACGAAGTCGTAGCAAGGCCGTCAGCGCAACCATCCTCTTACGCCCATCATCGGCAGCCTCAACCTGCAAACGACTTTCATACAAGAGTTGGCTGTAGATCGTCTGTTGCTTCGGCGCAAGGTCGCAGTATCGAACCTGCTCAATCCGATCCGGCAGATCCTTCGCGACATCCTTTTTTAAACGACGAAGCACAACCGGCCTTAGCTTTCGGAAAAGTCGACGAGCCAAGACTGGGTCCCCCCCTTTCCTTAACGGTTTCTCGAAACGTTCGAGGAATGGTTTCCGTGGCCCCAGATACCCGGGAAGCGCAAACTCCATGATGGACCAGAAGTCCTGCAAGGAGTTCTCAACCGGCGTTCCCGAAAGAGCAAAACGGTGCTCCGCATTTAAACGATGAGCCGCTTTAGAAATCTGCGCGTCTGGATTCTTGATTTGCTGGGCTTCATCAAGAATCGCGATTTTGTATTCGCGAGATTGGAATTCATCATTATCGATTCGGAGAATGGCGTAGCTCGTAATCACGACGTCAGCTTCCGGAATCTCGCCGCGCTTTCCACCCACATGTAGAGCGACTTTTAATTCTGGTACCCACTTCGCGCACTCTGCTTCCCAGTTCGATACGAGCGAAGAAGGACACACCACTAAAGCCGGACCACCTTTCTTCGCAATGAAAGTCAGCGTCTGGAGGGTTTTACCAAGCCCCATATCATCGGCGAGGATGCCACCCATCTCAAGCTCACTGAGCCGATGCATCCACTGAACGCCGATTTTCTGATAAGGTCGAAGATAATCAGGAAGATCGAGATCGACTTCCGGATCCACTTCAACCACCATCCCGAACTCTCGCGCACTCGCTTTAAGAAAAGCCGCTTGCTGAGCATTAATCTCAAAGACGCCGGGAGAATTTTGGAGCGCTTCGGAATCGGTCAATGTCTCGTTCACCTCCTCGATAAATTCGGAGTCAATGACCGCGATCTTACCTTTTCCAAAAGCATGCTCGGCACTGCCCATGCGAAGCATCCGTTGCACTTGGTCCGAAGGAAGCTCCTCGCCGCCAACTTGATATTTCGTCTGTAACGAAAACCAGTCGCGACCGCTATCCTGCCATTTCCATTCGGGTCGAACCGCAACCACTTGCTTGGCAGCCGCTTGAAAACGCTCGCCTTTCTCCACTACCCATTGTGTGGGCATTTCAGAAAAGGCATGAAACTTTAAAATTTCTTCGCGATCACGCAGGGCCATTCGACCACCTTTCGCCGGCCCCTCAAACCCCCACGCCAAGAAGAAATCGATAACAGCCTTTTCCTTGGAAAGGCTGGTGAAGACATCACCGACCAATTGTGGCTCACCCTCTTGACACGAGGCTTTTTTGCCCTTGTAGCGAAATTCCAGACGGGCCTCCAGATGCCGCAACGAACCTTCGAGAACGATCGTGACATCAGGCACACCTTCTTCGGGCAAGTTTTCCCATAAACCATCAGGAATCTCGAACCATTGCTCTAGCTCCGCCAGCGCGTAGCGAGCTTCGGCCGCACTGACGCGCATCCCTTGCATGAGCACAGGACAAAAGCGCATCGGCAAGCCCGGAGCCACTGGTTGAAATTCACAATCGGATAGTTGCCACAAGCCAAGATTCCCGCCCTTCGCCACAATCCGCTCACCCTTCAAGCGCAACTGTGGCCGCAAACCCTTGGCTTGAATTGATGCTAATGATTTCTTCCCGAAGAAGACACGAGGGTGACCGATCACGCCCTCAAGAAGCTGTCCAAAATCACCTTGATCTAAATTGATAATTCCCGGTGCTTCAACTGGAAACAACTCCCGAAGAACCCGCCAGAGCTCTTCATCATGACCCGAGATTTGAAACGGTCCTTCCGGCAGGGAGCTCAGCAAAATCTCCTCGCCATCCAGTAGTGCACCAAACCCCGTCATCAGCTGGCCACGCTCCCAGGAAGCCTCTACCTTTAGAGGTAGCATAACCTGAAGAGAAATTGACTTTCCTTCGTCCGACAATTTCGGCCAGCGATCCTCAAGCAGAGCGTCCGGCACCTCCACCTTGGCAGTGGCTTGCTGAGGATCAATCACCTCCAAACCAATCGCCATGATATGTGCGCAAACTCGCCCATCACGACGCACCATCATGCAGGTGCAGTGATTTTCCATGTGAGTTTTAGAGATCAATTCCATCCTCACCTTCTTCATCTTCCCCCCAACCCGCGTCTCACCGGAAAGAACTCCGTTCTGATACTCAGCCGACCTAACGCCGCCTTGGCGGTGAATCGAGCGAGCCTTTTTCATCTCGACGTGCCCACCCACATCCATCAGGAGATCACGGGTCAGCTCAAGATGACTCATAGAAAGCGAGCCAATGCTCAGTCGAGGTGTAGATGCGTCGGGACTGCCACGACTTCCATCCCGGCTGCACGCGCCGCGATGATTCCAGAACGAGCATCTTCAAACACAACACAGTCTTCAGGGGCAATTCCAATCCGTGAAGCAGCTTCCAAAAAGACATCCGGAGCCGGCTTTCCGTTGGGCACTTCATTACTGGAAACTACCTCATCAAACCAATCAGAAATCCCAAGCACCTGAAGAGTCTTTTCCACAACTTCCCGGGAACTCCCACTCGCTACGGCTAAGGGGACCTTCCCCCGGTTTTCCTCTGCAATCTTTGCGACTGCAGGAATCAATTCGACGAGCGAAAGATTTTTGAGGTAGTGACGCTTCTTAGAAGACGCCACTTGGTCTGCATCCAGACGAAGGCCTTGTTCACCATTAATAACTTCAACGATATCTCTAGTCGGACGTCCACCCATCGCATAAAACACATCCTCCGGAAAAACTCCGGGTTGCCCTTGATCCTCGAGCGCTTTGCACCAAGCTTTGAAGTGCGCAGGCATCGAATTTACGAGTGTTCCATCAAGATCAAAAATTAGAGCCTTGTAATCCAGCTTGGGAACTTTCAATTCAATTTGATTCATCGATGGAATCGAAATGAAGTAAAGTTACGCGACTGACAAGCAACAATCGCACCTGTTTTTGTGACAAAAATAGGCGATGCCCTACAGCGATAAGCTTTGATCCGAATAAACTCCGGGAGCAATTATTTTCACATCGCTGGAATCATTTGAAATCGTCACTCTCCCCTTGATCACAACACCTTCCGCAAACTCTACGGGACCCGAAATTTCCAGAATATCAGCTTCAAGCAAAGATGGCTGGCCGAGACCTTCTAGGGCATCTACCAACTTATATTCCGTCGAAAAATTGACTACTGGCGGCTTACCGTGACGAGAATCAACCAACTGAACCCGCCCGTCTTCACCGACGTTATAGGCATCAGAGCGCAAAGCAAAAAGATCACTTGTTCCTTTTACCGGAGCGAAACGGGAACGCGGCACATTTACAGCGGCGGCGCCCTCAAAGCATTCGATAGCGGACCCCATAGCCTGCTCTAGCTGAAAGATCGCAGCAGACGAGGAATCTCGAGGATCTACCGTTTTAGCATTTTTAATAACCGGTAATTCTAGAACTCCTCCAGTAGCAGACATGACTGTCTTCAATTCTTCGAGATTCACCCAAATGTTGTTGGTATTAAAAAACTGATGACGCTCAACGTTCTGAAAATTAGGCAGATCAGCATCTGGACATTGAGCAACCTCACGTAAAAGCAAGCGCCCATCACCCTTGCGAGTCGCCAAATGTCCTCCCTTTTTGTCGGCTTCAGTCCGGCGAGTCACCTCCATCAAAAAAGGAATATTTTCCGTAGCTAAATAGGATAGTAAGGTCGAGTCGAGAACAGCTCCTAAATTATCACTATTTGAGATGAAAGCATATTTCACTCCATCTGCTAAAAGGCGGTCCAACCAGCCGCTTCCTTTTAAAGTTGGATAAACATCTGCGTGCCCCGGCGGACACCACTCCAGCTCGGGATTAGTAGAATAGCTGACCGGCTCAAAAGTTTTACGAACCAATTTTGGAACCCAATTCTGAAGAAGCTCTAGCTCAGACGGATCACCAATTTCAGGCACCGCTTCCCTCAGGTATCTGTGAGTGTCATCACTACTTGATTTGCTATTCATGAGCAAAAACCGGACTTGGGCACCTGTGTCGGCGCGGAGCGATAGAATTTGACGTGCCATCAAGTCGAGGAATGCGACTCCGGGACGCACCTCCAAGAGACTTTTTACCTTTTCGAGTCCCATACTAGTCCCCAGACCACCATTCAATTTAATCACTACCGTCTTCGCTAGTAACTTGGGATCAAAAGCATTCGAGTGATCCAATTCATGGTAATCCAACACCGACTGGGCTGGAGCAATTTTACTTTCGGGAATCAAACCTGATTGACCGCTCGCCATGAGCTGGCAGGCCCGAACAAAGGCTAAAATTGCAGAGTGCATAACTCCGTGCTCTTGCATTTTCTGGCGGATTTGATCGACGGGAAGATTCATAAGCTTTTTATAGACCCCTCTTTCGCAGAAACATGAGAGTCATGAAAGTGATATTTTGTGTAATTTGGCATAAAATCTGCTTACGTCTTTACAGGTTGTGAATTCTCGTTAAAGCTTTGGCGAAAGCATGGCAGAAGCCTCACTCCAACATTCGCTAAATCAGCAACAAAACTTTGCCCCACAAATGCGGCAGAGCCTGGAGATCCTGCAGGCAAACACTCTTGAGTTGGGCCAGTTACTTCATCAAGCCATGGAGACCAACCCCGTCCTCGAAGACATTACAGAGCACGAATCACTCGACGAAATCACAGACACAGAAACTGAGGACCCCGACAACTACGACGACTGGCAAGAAAGTTATGATGATGATCTGCGTGATCTCTCAATCATGGAACGCCGTAACCAAGGCATGGGACAGGACGCCATTGAGGCTCGCGAACACTTTTACAACTCAATCGTCTCCCCCCTAACTCTACAAGAGCATTTAACTGAGCAGATTCGAGAAAGTGGACTTTCAGCAGAACGCCAAGGGGACGCAAAGATCATTGTTGGGAATCTCACAGACCACGGCTATCTCGATTCATCTCTTCAAGATCTTGCAATCAACCTTCAAATTCCGCTCGAACGACTTGAGGATGCTCTTGCCACAATCCAAAATTTTGACCCCCCAGGAGTTGGGGCTGCTGACTTACGAGAATGCCTTCTTCTCCAGCTTGATCACCTAGGCCTGGGAGCCGGGCTTGAAGCAGAACTTGTTGATGAATACCTTGATGAAATTGCCCGTAACCATTTTCCCCAACTTGCAAAAAAACTTCACCTTCCTCTCGATACAATCATTGCAGCAATCAACCATATTCGCTCGCTTGATCCATCCCCCGGATCACGCTTTCAAAATAACGGAAACCCCTACGTCCAGCCGGACGTCGAAATCAAACTAGGAGAGCTCGGTAAGTGGACACCAAGCCTCACCGGCAGCTACCTCCCACGACTCCGGATCAACGACGAATACAAGGACCTCCTCTCGAGTTCAGGCGACGACCGAAAAACCCGAAACTACTTACGTAATCAGATCCGAGATGGTCGAGCCGTCATTCGTGCGATTGACCAGCGACAAGAAACGATACTCGCAATTGCCCGTGAGATCGTCGACCGCCAAAAACCCTTTCTCGAAAAGGGCACCCGCCACCTCAAACCAATGACCATGAACGAGATCGCGGAGGTGATTGGCGTTCACCCCACAACTGTATCGCGGGCGGTCGCCGGGAAATATATTGATACTCCACACGGGCTCATGGAGATGCGTAAATTTTTTGCGACGGGCTACCAAACTACCGATGGTAAAGATGTTTCCAATGAAGGTGTTCGGGAAGCTTTACAAGAACTCATCACGAGCGAAGACAGCAGCAAGCCCCTTTCTGACTCCAAGCTCGAGAAGCTACTCAACGAGCAGGGAATTAAAGTCGCACGTCGAACCGTCGCAAAGTATCGCGAACAACTCAGTATTTTACCATCACACTTACGCAAGAAATACTAGCGGTCCGAGCACGCCGCGCTAAACTCAACATATGACGAGCGAAGAGATCAGCAAAGCCCTCGGTCAGGTTAAATACCCGGGATTTTCACGAGACATCATTTCATTTGGCCTCGTGAAAAACTGTGAGATAGAAAACGACATTGCGGTGGTTAAGATACAGGTCCAGACAAAGGATCCCAAAATACCCCAAAAAATCTTTGAGGACTGTCACACCATTCTCGACCCACTCATGGGAGACCCCGCGAAAGTGCGCATTGAGATCGATATTCAAAGCCCCACTTCTTCGGGAGAAGCTTCCACTGGTTCAAGTTCGCTACCAGGGGTCAAAAGAATTATCGCGGTCGGGTCCGGCAAAGGCGGTGTTGGAAAATCCACCGTCTCAAGCAACTTAGCCATCGCCCTCTCAAAGCAGGGCCTCAAAGTCGGCTTGTTAGATTGCGATCTTTATGGTCCTTCAGTCCCCTTAATGTTTGGTGTTTCCCATCATCAACCACAAGCCGACAGCGAGGATCGCATTATCCCGATTGAAGCTCATGGCCTAAAACTCATGTCGATGGGATTCCTTCTTAGCGATAACTCCCCCGTGATTGTTCGAGGCCCATTAGCGAACCGCTATACTCAGCAATTTCTACAGCAAGTTGCTTGGGGCGAACTCGATATTCTCGTTCTGGATCTGCCTCCGGGGACAGGAGACATCCAACTCACCCTCGTTCAAACCGTCTCACTAGACGGCGCGATTATTGTCACGACTCCCCAAGAAGTAGCCATGATCGACGCTCGCAAGGCCGCTTCAATGTTCGCCAAAGTCAACGTTCCCATTTTGGGTATCATCGAAAATATGTCCTATTTCGAATGCGATTACGGCAAGCGCTACCACTTATTCGGCGAGGGTGGAGCCCAGCGTGAATGCGATCGGATTAAAGTCCCTCTCCTTGGCCAAATCCCCCTTGAACCGATCATCGGGAAACGTTGTGACGGGGGCGATCCAACCGCTCTCTTGAGTCCATCCGAATCAAAGGCATCAGCAGCATTTCACAGTGTTGCACAGACGCTACTTGATCACGTTTCAGCCTAGAAGCGAAAGAATGGGATCTTTTATTGGCACACCTTAGCTTGTTCTGCTAAAGCTTTCCTCACCTTATGAAAAGACGTCAATTTACTCAAATGACTGGGGCCTCGCTTTTCGCCCTCACAGGCTCATCAGCTTTGGCACAAAAAGCAGCCGCAAAGGGTGCTCCCTTCGCAGCAAAATTTGCACCTCATCCCGGACTCCTCTTCGGAGGCAAAGGCAAAAAGCTCAGCTACGTCGACCAGCTCAAATTGGCCCATGATCTCGGCTTCCGAGCTTGGGAAGACAATGGACTTAAAGGCCAAAAGAATGAAACGATTGAAAAGATCGCCGAATTCATGCGGGATAAAAAAATGGATCTAGGAGTCTGCGTAATTACCGGCGGAGCCGGCGCTATGTTCAATAAGCCGACTGACGGACAAAAAGAGAAGGTTAAAGCAGAACTCGAGCGTGGGATCGAAGTCGCTAAAATCACAGGGCAAACCAACATGACCATGATCCCTGGAGCTCGTGACAAATCAATGACCCGCGAGGAGCAAATTAAAGCTTCGGTCGACAACATGAAGCTTTGCTGTGACCTCGTTGAAGAACATGGGATCATCATGGCTCAAGAACCGCTTTCCCACAATGTCAGTGGCGGCGAACCTCTCATTCGCTCATTTGCTGATGGTCACCTTCTTTGCAAGCTCGTGGATCGACCTTCTTGTAAATTACTTGCGGATTTCTACCATGAAGGGCAAATCGGTAATGGCGATAAACTCGTGGCAAACGCCGAAGCAGTTTGGGACCAAGTGAGCTACATCCAATACGGCGCCTCACCAGGCCGAAAAGAGCCAGGCACAGGAAAACTCGACTACGTTGCAGTGACTAAGTTCCTCCGCAAGAAGGGCTTCACTGGGGTCATTGGCATGGAGCACGGCGCCAGCAAAAAAGGCCAAGAAGGTCTTGATGCTCTCATGGCTGCTTATCGTAAAATCGACGCTTGAAAAGAAACCTTTGTAACCAAGAACCGCCTTAGTCTAAAGCTAAGGCGGTTTTTTTATCCTCTCCCCGGATCCTATTCGAAAGGATACTTCTTTTGGTAAGCCTCAAGCTTTTCCTTTGCTTCCTCTTCACTTTTAGTGAGGACTTTCAAGTCTTCCTCAAGGGCCGTAACTGCAGCCTTTGTTTCCTCAAGTTGCTTTTCGAGATCCTCAACTGGCACCTCCAGCTTTTTCACTTTGACCTTAGCTATCTCAGCCCTCAACTCCTTAAGCTCATCTTCAAGAGATTTTAGTAATACTTTCTCTTCTTCGAGCTGCTTCATCTCAGGCGAATCCTTAACATCCTGACAAGCGACCATCGAGAGAAGGACTAAAACGAAAATGACAGATTTAAACACTCGCCACAGAGTGCCTGACAGACCGATCAAGTCAAACTCAACCCACTCTTTGCTTCTGACCAATTGACAAGCCCGTCTTCCTTGCAAAACTCTCAGCATGACTTGGGACGAAAAATTCAACGAACTCTTTACCCGCTGCCTCTCCGCCTACGAAAACGGTAATTCAGATTTCATGAGCTACTACAGTCCAATTGATCACGAATTCCTTGCTAGCATCGGCTACAAACCTCGCGAATTCTTTGATTTCGTCGAGGACCTGGCTGACGAAGGACTCCCAGCCCAATCGACAGCCCTACTCGTAGCCGCGGTCCGGCGAGACTACTTTCTCACTACTCAAAGCGGCAAGACGAGCCTCAAGACAATCTCCCGCGATGACGTCCCCTCATTCAGTGAAGCATTTGAAGGATTACCTTACCTTCCACGAATTTTCGCCAAAGCCGAAGCCAAGCTGCGCGGTGAACTGGATCCTGACATGATGTTTGGATGCGGTGGGGACCGAAAATTTCTCCACGATAACGGAGAAATTAATCCCGCTGACTTCCTACGACACGCTTGGGCCGCGGCTGGCGACCTATCGAAGGTTGCAAAATTTGTAAAAAACTCAACATCCTAGCCTCCAGGTTTCTGCATCGCCTTAAGATCTTCTTCCTCGGACCTTAAGCGGGCAATCATCAAATGATCGTCCGAGTTGAGATCGTTCAATTTTTGAGCCTTATCCCGATACATCTGGGAATACCCTATAGCCTTTGCTCGCCGCATATCACTTTGAGCGAGAGTGAAGTCGCGCTCCCACTGTGACGCCCGGGACTTGAGACTTTGGATTTTTAGCAGCCGTAAATTCGTTGCGCCCTCAATGGATTCAACTTCGGTTTGTATATCTTTTAAGCGCTTTGTAATGGCTTTCTGTGCGGCTTCGCTTTTACGATCAGACAGCTCTTTTTTCCACTCCTCGTATCGTTCCTCCCGCAATTTTGCATTGTCCCTCAGCTTGGATCGATGAGCCTCGGCCTCCTCCTCGCTCATTTGCAACATCTCCTTGATTTGTTTCGGAATCTCACTAAGAGGAACCGATTGGGGGCCTGAGCTCTGATAGATCCTAATCTCAACCGGATTTACCGATAAAACTCTAACCTGCTCAAAACCTTCCCCTTTAGTAGCCGAAAGATCCAAATTCTTCCCAACAACTTCTTTCCGCACCTTTCCCCGATACTTTGCCTGATAGTCTTCAAATCCTAATTCGCTGTCCTCCAAAGATGCCTTCACCTCATCAATCGATATCGTCACTTTTTCTAAGGCCTGTGTGACATCAGAAATAGCCTCATTTATTTCTCCAGCCTTTCTTAGATCCTTTTCCGCCATCTTAAGTCCAGCAAGCTTAGCCTTAGCTACGTCGATAAACTTACTGATAGACTTCTTATCAAATTCAACGCCTACAAGTTCAGCCTTCACCTCTTCAAGATTTACTTTTTTTTCGTCTTCAAGGCAGCCAACAAAAAAGAAGGAAGAAGCAATTAAAACGATTGATTTAATCCGGAAATTCAATCTGAAAATCATTACTCCGTTAAAATAGACAATTAATCCCACCGATCAAGAGCCATCAGGAAATCATTCTGCATTCGCTTTCATGCAAAGAATCGACACTCGCAAATCTACCTGCCAAACTCCAGCCATGCGCGATTATCAAGGAGAGGAAATTTTGGTCATCTCACGTCAACTCTTTGACGAACTGGGAGCTTTTCAAGGAATCAAAACTGATGTCGACGGATACCTTGAGGCCATTCTTGATCCAGCAAACAACTTCTTCATGGATCGCGGTAAAGCCGAAGATGACCCGTCCTTCAAACAAATCATTCCTTACGCCTTGTTCCAACACAACGGGAAATATCTCCATTACACCCGTGGGAAGAGCGGTGGAGAGAGCCGCCTCCACGCCCAAGGATCCGTTGGGGTCGGCGGTCATATTAACCCAGTCGACGAAAGAGCTGACCCACTTGGAAAAGCGACCTATCTAGCAGGTGTAGAGCGCGAAATCGACGAGGAACTCAATATCACAGGTGGTCACCAAAATAGGATCGTCGGGCTCCTAAATGACGATAGCAATGACGTCGGCAAAGTTCACCTTGGGGTCGTCCATATCTTCGATCTCGAATCGGAAGAAGTAACATCGGCGGAAGACGCTCTCGCCAACCTAGCTTTTCAGTCTTCTGACGACCTCAAAGGAAAGCTCCACGGTTCCCTCGAAACATGGTCACGATTTTGTATCGACGAACTGATCTAGTCGACGCAGCAAGGACACTTTTGCACCCAATGATTTGGCGCAATTTCGACGAAAGGTAACTCTTTTCCTATACTTTCAGGATACCGAGAGTGATTCACTCGGTGACCAAAGGCGCAACCTTTAGGGGGATCAATTGGACTCGGAACGTCGCCGTCTAAAACAACCCGCTCCCGCTCAGCTGTAGGATCAGGAGTAGGAATGGCCGACAAGAGCGCTTTCGTGTAGGCATGCCGGGGATTATTATAAATTTCATCAGCAGGGGCCAACTCCACAATCTTACCAAGATACATGACCGCGATCCGATCGCTCATGTGTTTAACTACGGCCAAATCGTGGGCGATGAAAAGGTAGGACATCTCGAAGTCCCGTTGCAATTCGAGCAAGAGGTTCATCACCTGAGACTGAACAGAAACATCAAGAGCTGAAACCGGTTCATCTAGAACAAGGAGATCCGGATTGAGCGCCAAGGCCCGAGCAATCCCAATCCGCTGCCGCTGACCGCCAGAAAACTCAAAGGGAAATTTTCCTGCCGCATTTTCGGGCAAGCCAACACGATTCAAAAGCTCCCCCACTCTTTTCTGAATCGTTTCGCGCCCACCCATTTTTTGGATCACAAGAGGCTCAGCAACCAATTCGCCCACCGCCATCCGAGCATCAAGAGATTCTGCCGGATCTTGGAACACCATTTGAAAATCCTGACGCAGCGGCCGGATCGCCCCTTGCCTCATATCGGTAATATCGTGACCTTTAAAAAAAACCTTCCCACTCGTGGGGCTTAAAAGACGCACCACCGATTTTCCTAGGGTAGATTTCCCACACCCCGATTCACCCACTAGACCCAGGGTTTCCCCAGAATGGATATCAAAACTCACTCCATCAACCGCTTTCACAGCACCAATTTGCCTCATCATCAATCCACCCCGAACCGGAAAATGCTGGCGAAGATTTTCTACTTGAAGGAGTTTGGAGGCATTATTGTTCATACCTTAAAACATTGGGGACAAGTTTCCACCCAGTGACCGGAGTTAATTTCGCGGTAATCGGGACGTTGTCGGAGAATCGTAGCATCGCCACGTTCCATTCGCTGACAGAAACGACAACCAGAAACAAAATCCTGAATCGAGGCGACCTGCCCGGGGATCGTATTAAGATGACTCTTCCGCTCGCTATCGATTCGTGGAATCGAGCTAAGGAGTCCTTTTGTATAGGCGTGTTGCGGGTTAGCAAAGAGTTCCACGACGGGAGCCCTCTCAACAATTCGCCCAGCATACATTACCACTACCTCATCACAATTTTGTGCAATTACCCCAAGATCGTGAGTGATCATCAAAACAGCCATTCCAAGCTTCTGCTGCATGGACCCGATCAACTCTAAAATCTGAGCCTGCACGGTCACGTCAAGAGCAGTTGTGGGTTCATCGGCAATCAAAAGATCAGGCTCACATGCCAAAGCTATGGCAATCATCACCCGTTGCCTCATTCCACCCGAAAGCTGATGTGGATAACTAGAAATCCGCTTCTCTGGAACCGGAATCCCAACCGCATCAAGTAGCTGAACCGCCTTTTGCAAAGCTTCTCGTGATGACATTTCTTCGTGGATCTTCAAAATTTCTACCAACTGCTTACCAATTCGATGAACCGGATTTAAAGCAGCCATAGGTTCTTGGAAAATTACCCCAATCTCCCCTCCTCGTATTTTGCGCATCTGGGATCGGTTCACCTTACGAAGGTCCTGCCCCTTAAATTTGATCTCACCTTCAAGGACATTCCCAGACGGTTTGGGAAGGAGATCAATAATCGACATTGCGGTAACAGTCTTTCCACAACCTGACTCACCGACCAAGCCAACCGTCTTCCCTTCCTCCACTGAAAACGAAATCCCATCAACTGCCCTAACCCAACCGGCATCAGTATCAAAACTGGTGACCAGCCTATTTATTTCCAACAAGCTGCTCATTTCTTTCGATACATTTCCACCACGTTTTCAACCTCCGGGAAAGTTCTACCAGATCGAATGGCAGATCGCGTCTCCTCCTGCATCTCCTCATCAATCCAGAAACTGTAATGATCCCATGGATAAGCATTGATCGGTGGGCAAAACTTTACCGTCTCCGAATTTGGCCACCTCAGCCATCGCCAACAGGCCACCCGCTCATAATCCCTTTTCCAACCAGGAACAAAGACACAACGCTCGTAAACCTGTTGTTGGATTTTGTGAGCAAGATCTCGTTTTTCCGTATCCTCGGTGGCACGTCGATACCCCTCAACCCACTTATCCATCTCTGGGTCATTGTAGGCAAAGACATTATTGGTCTTTGGTTTAATATTCCCCTGCTCGTCGTAGGCGTTCCTTGAGTGGAAATACTCGTAAAATGAAAAGTAGGGAGGCTGTACAGCCCAAGCCACGGCGGTCAGTTCGAACTTCTTATCCATCGCATCAGTGAAAACAAGACTGGGGTCCTTACCATCAAGTATTAGATCAATCCCGGCCTTTTTAGCCTCATTCTTAAGAATCCCCATGATATCGGTGTAAGTCTTAATCGAGTAATGGCTGAGTGTGAACTCAAGCCTCGTCCCGTCCGCTTTGCGGAGCACACCATCATTAGCCTCCTCAGTAAATCCAGCTTTGGCAAAATACTCACGCGCTTTTGCAGGATCAAATGGCCAGGGCTTAACGTTGGGATTCACAAAATCCCCATATCCATCAACAAATCCTGGGAGACGAGAATAATCTCCCCAAAATTGCACTTGGATCACTTTATCGTAATTCAACGCATGCGCTATGCCGAGACGCACATTAATATTTTTCAGCTTTTCGCGGGAGAGGTTCATCTCAACCCCAAACTGAGCACGAGGAAAATCATTATACCACCAGTGACGCTCAATATGTCCGTCATAGACCTGTTGGATCTCCGATTTTTCATACCAAGACTTTGGACCAGAAACGAGAGACATATCTAGGATCCCAGCCCGGAATAATTCAAATGCCTTGTTTGGATCTCTAACAATCCGCCACACAATTTTATCAGGATTGTAGCGATAGCGGTAAAACTTTTTATCGTTCCCCCACCAATCTTTCTTCCGGGTCAAGGTCACTGAGACCCCCTTGTTGATATCACCTTCAGCCACGTAGTAGGGGCCCGTAATTGGTTGATGTCGCCAATTGTAACGATCCTCGTAATCAGGGCCAAATTCTTCGTAAAAATGGGGTGGAGCCGGAGGAAGATCGCCGATTGTATTATACATTCCCAATTCACTTTTGGGACTCGGGAAAGAAATCGAGAAAGTGTGTTCGTTGTAAATCGTAATTTGGGCAATCTCTTCCCTAATATATTGTTGAGAGTAAGGATCCTTGGCGTAATCATGAGCCCGCAAATAAAGATTCACAGCGTAGTCTTTGGCCTTAACAGCTTTGCCATCACTGTATGTCGCGTCTTGGTGCAGCTTGAAATACCACGTCCTTTTATCTTCACTGTGTGCCCATTCCCGAGCCATCGCGGGAACAACCGAACCATTGAGACGGTTTAACCTTACGATTCCCAGTTGCACATCATCGTATAGTTCGCTTCTGAGACCACTGTTAGCTTTAGGCCCGAAAGGTCGCATGGTGGGCGGCGGACTTGCGGTATAGTAGCGAAACACTCCGCCTTTTTTTGCAGCGGGATCCGAATCCTCCGGCTCATCTAACCCATCCTTCCATAATAGATCACTTGGGAGATCTTCGATCTTCAAAAAATTAAAATAGTCACCCAAAGCCAGACGCCTTTCATAACGCGCTATTGCTCCCTCAGCGTCTTTCGCCTCAATTGAACCCGGCTCCGCTTTGGACAACTCCACCTTGGCTTCATCAATCTTTCCTGCAGCCCAACGCCTAATATAATCGTTGTATTTGGGAACATATTCATCAAAACCCAATCCCCCTACGTAGGGGACTTCATCCTCACCGCAACCGATCAGAAAAAATGGAATGAGAAGTAATAAACAACGCATGGTTCACTAACGATAAAACGTGTATTTTTTAGGATCAAAAGCTTCGCGAATTGCCTCCCCCACAAAAGTCACAAGAACTAACAAAGAGACAAGGCAAGCAAACGCCGCACTCACCAACCATGGCGAAGAGAGCGAAGAAAGCCCATCTTTTAAGAGCTTCCCCCAACTGGCCAGGTCAGAAGGAACAAAACCAAGATAATCGAGAGCGGTGAGAGACAAGATTACCCCAGAAATAGAAAACGGAATCAAAGTTACTAAAATAGCAACCGTATTTGGCATGAGGTGTCTGAATAAAATTCGCGGCACGCCAGCCCCTAAAACCTGGCTGGCTGCAATATAATCGCGGGCCTTTTCCTTAAGGGCCGCTGTCCGCATTAAGTTGGTCATCCCCATCCAACCGAAGACTGCCAGGAGAAGCAGGATAAGATAAAACCCAAGGCGATCTTTATATTGCGGAGGAACGCCCAGCGTCACGATGATCACGAGAAACAAGAAGGGAATATTCGCTAGCACCTCAATCAACCGTTGGACTACTAGATCAAACCACCCTCCGAAATAACCCATCAAGAGACCAACAGAAATTCCAATAAAGTAAACAATCGGGATATAAATTAAGGCTGCTTTGAAATTAACTTGAAGCCCACCGAAAAGATAAGCGAGCACATCGTCACCCTGTGAGGTTGTGCCCAGAGGAAACTCCCATTTGGGTTCTGAAGGTGGATAGCTGACATCGTATTCCTGATCGTCACTCAATCCCATAAATTCTGCCAATGTTCCTTCGCCTGTAAACTCCTCCGAACCATCGACTAATTCTCCCCCGGCGTATTTCGCTTGATAAACACGATTCTCATTCTCATCCCAGCCTTGCACACTTCCTTGTCTAAGACCTTTACGATAGGTAAACCTAAGATGTGGCTTTTCGGGCCGGTCCGAGTCAAAAAGTCGTGTCCCCAAACCCTTATAGTCATTCTCCGAAGGATTGATCGGTCTACCCAGCGCTTTGATGATATCACCAGTTGGGGCATAGGGTCGGAGTGGAAGAACCACGTTATAATCCTCCTTCTTTTTCAACTCACGATAATCTGGTTCTAAATCCGCTTTCCCACCTTCAATAATACCAAAATCTTTGTTCTTTTCGAGCTTCGTTGTAAATGCCGGAAAAGTCCACGACCCTTTATACTCAACGGCAAGGGCCTCCTTCCCCACCACGACCTGATCAAGAGCTGCGAAACCAGCTAAGGCTATCAGAATCAAGAACGAATAATAGCCACGCTTTATGGCCTTGAATCGTTGAATTTTTCGGATCGTAACAGGATTAGGTGGACCACTCTTGAGCTTAGAAATGAACAACCAAAATCCAAAAAGAAATAATACGATTGCCGTCACGTTACCGGCATTCTCAATGAGAAATTTCAGCGGCTGAAACAAAACAAGCTCTCCTGCTGTCCTACTCAGATTATACCCCCAACTAATCGTAGGCAACATTAGACCTTCTCGCTCGGCCGCAAAGCTGACAGCAGCCACAAACATGAATGAGATTCCGATCAAGAGCTTCATGGCTTTAGTGAAATTTTACACGAGGATCCACGAAAGCGACTATAACATCCGAGAGAATATTCCCCATAACCATGAGAAATGAGGCTACAGTCAAGGTTCCCATGATCAACATCTGATCAGGCGCAGTGATGGCTCGGAATTGAAGGAGACCGAAACCTTGGATATCAAAGACCGTCTCAATAAGTAGACTTCCAGTCACAATCAGAGTGATCAACTGACCCAGACTAGAAGCGATCGGGATAAAGGAATTTCGAAAGGCATGATTAAAAACGGCCCGATTAAACCCAACCCCCTTGGCAACCGCAGTGCGAACGTAGTCAGCAGCAAGATTATCCATCAGATTGTTTTTCATCATCATTGTCATCCAAGCAAAAGCGCCCACCAGATAGCTTACTAATGGCAACACCGAGTGCCATGCCAGATCCTTAATTTTCTCAAACGCATTCATCGAATCAAAATTCTCCGAAGTGAGCCCGATCATTGGAAAGATGGGCTTGACCGCGCCAAAATAAACAAGCGCCAACGCACCCAGAGCAAATCCAGGAATTGCATAGCCTAAAAAAATCAAAATCGAACTTACGTTGTCGATTGGAGTACGATGCTTAATTGCTTTTAAGATCCCTAACGGAAGGCAAATGCCATAACTAATAATTGAAGTTAAAATACCAAAGTAAAGCGCAACGGGCATCCGCGAGATTATTAAATCGCTCACTGGCTCCCCAAATACCGAAGATCGACCAAAGTCTCCTTGAAGAAGGCCAGATATACGGGACTTATAGATGACCGCACGAGGGACATAGTTATCTACTGTTTTGTTGGTCGTTCCCTTTTCCCGCTTCAAATGAGCATCAAAACGGAATTGAGCTGGGTCATAACGCACTTCCCAACCCTCATCGGCAATTGCTTGCCAATCCGCCATTGGCTTACGTCGGTCTGCAAAGCGAGCCCATTCAATTTTGTCGTCTTTTCGTTGAACTACCACTGGTCGTCCCGTTCCGGCTAAACTAATCAAGACCTGTTTTTCCGGGTCTGCCACATAATTGGTTCCAATTGTCTCCTCACTTACCTTTGATCCTTGGGTAGCAGGCTTAAAGTCAGCCTCGCTATGCAATCGCTCCCTCGGCCAGACCCCCAACCAAGTCAGATAAGCCAAGTGAGTCGGCTTATCCCATAAAAACTCGCGTTCAAATTCCTCAATCTGCTCTTCGGTCAATGCTCCACCGCCACCTTTTCCACTCCCTCCGCCACCATCAGTGGTTCCGGCAGCGGCAGCTTGCAATTCCTTCGCCAAAGGACTTCCAGGCATCACTCGTGTAATTGCAAAAACAAGGAAAGTGACCCCTAGCACGGTCAACGGGACCAGTAGCAATCGGCGAAGGAAATAGACTTTCATTATGACTGAGTCAGCAAATTGACCCACAGGGTTTTCCTTCTTTTCGACCGCTCATGTCAAACCAAAGTCTCTCAATATAAAAATTCATTCCCTTTTCAGCAAATTTGTCCAGTGTTTCAACGTGTTTCGGAACGCTATTATCACCATCCTTACCTGCCTGACTTTCGTGTCATGTGAGCGCAGATCGGACGTGCAAATCGCGAATGAGGAAAACATCCTTATCGTTGGGAACAGCGGAGAACCGAAAGGCTTAGATCCTCACCTTGTTTCCGGAGTCTTGGAATCAAATATCATCCGGGCGCTCTTTGAGGGATTGTGCGTGGAAGACCCCGATAAAGATAGCTCCTCGCTTCCAGGGGTTGCTAAAACTTGGACTGCCAACGAAGACTCAACAGAATGGATCTTTGAGCTTAATCCGGAAGCTAAATGGTCCGATGGAGTTCCAGTAACCGCAAACGATTTTGTCTTTTCCTATCGTCGCCTTCTATCACCAGATCCGGATTGGCCCGCCGAGTATGCCGAAATGCTTTACTTCCTCAAAAACGGTGAGGCCTACCACCGCAGTCATTTTGGAAATATTCTCTGTGGTAACGATCCCGACTTCCCGGTCAAATGGAAAATTCTGAAGGAAAGTAATTTTAAAGGTGACCCAAAACTTAAACTCTCAAACTTCGTCGGCAAAACCTTCTCAGATCTTGATGAACGGGATCTCAAGAAATTCGCCTCATATCTCAGCGAGGGGCAACAAGTTGATCTAACTCAGCTTTCCGCCACAAAAGTGGAGACCGAAAAGTTAACGGAAGTCGAAAAACGCATCTTCTTCAATTCAAAAGGAATCGACAATCTAAACAAAAGCGATCTCAAGTTACTCAAGCAAAACACAAGCATTCTGAATTGGTCGGATCAAGTTCCCGAGGAAGTCCGACAACTGGTTTTAGACCGCATTATTAAGCACCACGAGGCTGGCAAACCTAATCTTTGGGACAAAGCAGAGGTCGGTGTCACTGCGCTTGATGACTTTACGCTAAAAATCAACCTCCGTGGGCCTATCCCATTTCTCCCCGAAATCACCAAGCACTATACTTGGTATCCGGTTCCTAAACATGTGATCTTGAAACATGGCAAAATTAATACTGCCTACCAGTCTCCTTGGACGCGGGTTGAAAATATCGTTTCGAACGGCGCATTTAAGCTGAAAACTTGGCGAACTAACCATTTTTTAGAGATCGAACGGAATAATTACTATTGGGATAGAGACAACGTACACCTTAATGGCGTCCGTTACCTACCTATCAAGAACTACTACACCGAAACAAGAATGTTTGGTGACGAGCAACTTCACCTCACTTATACGGTCCCCTCAGAGCTAATCCCGATGGCAAAGGAAAAATATCCTGCTCAACTTCGTCAGGAACCCTACGTCGGCGTCCGCTTTCTCCGAGTCAACAATCGCAAGGAGCCACTCAACGACCCAAAGGTCCGGAGAGCCTTCGCCCTTTCAATTGATCAAAAATCAATTTGTGAAGAAATTTTGCAGGGAGGCCAAACCCCAGCCTCAGGAATCGTTCCACCCTTCGGCAACTATAAACCACCCGGCGTGATTCATTTTGATCCCGAAAAAGCCAAAATTCTGCTCGCTGAATCGGGATACGAATCGACTTCCTCCTTTCCTGAAATCAGCCTCTTAACTACTAATTCAGATTCAGGCCTCCGAGAAGCCGAAGCTCTCCAAGCAATGTGGCAAAAACATCTTGGCATCAAAGTGCGTATCATGCAGCGGGAGTGGACCACTTACCTTCAAAAACAATACGATGCCGACTATGACATTTGTGTCGCAGGCTGGATCGGCGATTACTTAGACCCCACTACTTTTCTTGAAATGTGGATTACGGATGGAGGCAACAATAACACCGGTTGGGGTTCCAACGAATTTGAAGATCTTTTGAACAAAGCCGAAAACACAACAGATGTTGCGACAAGAATGGAGATTCTCTCTCAAGCCGAGCAGACAATATTAAACGACACGCCTGTCCTTCCAATTTACTGGTATACCACCAACTACTTGATCCGCCCCGAAGTAAAAGGTTGGAACCCGCTCCTTCTGAATAATCATCCATTCAAATCGGTGAAAATCGAAAAATAGTATCTTCCTACAATGCTCAAAACTATTTTCTCACGGGTGACTCAGACCATTGTCGTGGTCTTCCTTTTAGTCACTTTTGTGTTCTTCGCGGTTCGCGCGATTCCAGGAAACCCGTTCGCAAGTGAAAAAGCTCTCGCTCCGGAGGAACAAGCGGCACTTGAACGACAATACGGGCTCGATAAACCGATCAGCATTCAGTATTTCAACTACTGGAAAAACATCCTCACCGAAGGTGACTTTGGATACTCTCTGGCAATGAAAGGCCGAAAGGTCTCTACCATTATTTCCGAATCGTTTCCTGTTTCACTCAAACTTGGTGTTCTCTCATTAATTCTCGGAATGGGTCTAGGAATACCGCTCGGAATTCTCGCCGCTCTTTTCCATAACAGATGGCAGGATTACGCCGCCATGGTCATCGCAATGGCGGGAATTTGTATCGTAGCCTTCGTTCTTGGCCCCATTTTTCAACTCTCAATTGCCCGCCCTCTATCAGTCCTTAATGTCGCGGGTTGGAGCAGACCAGCTGACATTATCTTACCATCCGTCACTCTCTGTTTTGGAGTAGCCGCTTACCTTGCCCGCCTCACCCGAGGAGGAATGCTGGATGTCCTCTCTCAGGACTACATTCGGACGGCTCGCGCCAAAGGTGTCCCAACTCTTCAAATCATCACCAAACACGCACTAAGACCTGCGCTCATGCCAGCTGTCACTTTCCTTGGACCGGCCTTCGCAGGAATTATCACCGGCTCATTCGTTGTTGAAAATATTTTTCTCGTCCCCGGGATGGGCAAACACTTCGTCCTCGGCATAACCTCCAATGATTACAACCTAGTCCTCGGACTAGTTCTCTTCTATGGAATCCTGATGGGAATCGCTAATTTACTCTCCGATCTCGCTCTCATTTTCATGGATCCAAAACTTCGCAATCCCTAATGGCCATGACTTCACTTGCCCAAAACATTAAAGGAGAAGCTTTGGCGACCGAAAAAGGGACCAGCTTATGGGCCGACGCGTATATTCGCCTCAAGAAAAATAAGCTGGCGATGCTTGGCGGCGTTGTCGTTATCCTGATTCTTATCCTTTGCTTCATTATCGCACCCATTCTTGCCGCTTCTGGCATGAATGCCAATGAACAGGATCTCACCAACCGGTTTGCTGGGGTGGGCGAAAAAGGAGTTCTCGGCACTGACCAACTCGGTCGGGACCTTTTCATGCGCGTCTTGGAAGGTGGCCAAATTTCTCTTCTCGTCGCAATTATGGCAACTTGTATGACCGTCACCATTGGTGTCATTTATGGAGGAATTGCGGGCTATATCGGAGGAACACTTGGCAACACAATGATGCGTATCGTCGACGGGCTCCTCGCGATGCCCTTCCTAATTATTGTCATCCTCTTCCGCGAGATTATCACACCATACATTGACACTCTGGCGAAGTTCCTCATCGATGATTGGGGATGGAACGACAACACTGTTCTCCGATTTGCGAACCTCATCCCGCTTACCATTGCTATTGCTGGATTTGGTTGGCTCTCGATGGGGCGGATCGTTCGCTCCGCTGCAGCTTCCCTCTCGAAACAGGAATTTGTTGAAGCGGCCCGTTCCCTTGGAATCAGCCATCGCCGTATTCTCTTCCGCCACATTCTCCCAAACATGCTAGGCCCTGTAATAATTTACGCTACTCTGACCATTCCCAGCTTTATTCTTTACGAGGCGACTTTGAGTTATATCGGCCTTGGAATCGAGCCACCAAACTCATCTTGGGGAAAGTTAATTCAAGAAGGAGCGAACTACCTGGAAACGAACCTCACTGTTCTTGCCGTTCCAGCTATCATGTTCTCACTGACCCTCTTCGCTTTCAACTTTCTTGGTGACGGACTTCGTGACGCGCTTGATCCCAAAGCCTCTAAAGACTAATCCTATCCTAGGAGAGAATTCTCCACGCATCGACTAAACCTTCCTCCCTTTTAAAATCGTGAAATCAAAAAACTCCTTTTTCTTTCTCAAGGCCGCCTGATTTTGCCAAAGTTTCTTAAGTAATGGATCCACAAGAGCTTCAAAACAAAATCTCCGACTCTAGTTCATGGGTCGGGGCAATGCGCAGTGAGATGGGCCGCGTTCTCGTCGGACAGACAAACCTGGTCAACAAACTTCTTATTGGACTTCTAAGCAATGGACACATTCTACTCGAAGGTGTCCCCGGCTTAGCCAAAACTTTAGCCGTGAGAGCTCTTGCCGGCTCTCTTAAAGCTGAGTTCGCCCGTATTCAGTTTACACCAGACCTTCTCCCTGCCGACCTGCTCGGCACCATGATCTATCACCCGGACCAAAAGACTTTTGCTCCAAAACTTGGCCCAATCTTCGCCAATCTTATTTTGGCAGACGAGATCAACCGCGCCCCAGCCAAGGTTCAATCGGCCTTACTCGAAGCGATGCAAGAGCAACAAGTTACAATCGGAGACCAATCTTATGACCTCCCCAGTCCCTTTTTGGTTCTCGCCACACAGAACCCAATTGATCAGGAAGGGACATACTCACTCCCCGAAGCTCAGCTCGACCGCTTCCTTCTGAAAATCACCGTCGACTATCCAAGTCGAGAGGAAGAACTCGACATCTTGGATCGAATGTCTTCTTCCGATGCAAACGAAGAAACTAACGCAGTCACTACAACTGAAGCGATCGCCGAAAGCCGCAAACTTATTGATCAAATCTATATCGATTCAGCCGTGCGAGGCTACATAGTCGACCTTGTTCAAGCCACTAGGACTCCCGGGAACTACGAAAGTTCACTTAAGAATCTAATTATGGCAGGAGCTTCACCCCGCGCCACTATCAACTTCGCCCGGGCCGCCCGCGCAAATGCCTTCCTCCAAGGTCGCGCATTTGTAACCCCAGGCGACATAAAGGAACTTGCCCCAGAGATCCTTCGACATCGCATCCTACTTTCTTATGAGGCCGAAGCCGAAAATGTTACGACTGATCAGATAGTCGAGCGTCTCATGAGTCGCGTTCCAGTCCCTTAAATTGACCACGATAAGTTAAAGATTCAGGAAATTTTGAAGAATCTGCTTACCAGAATCTGTCAGAATAGACTCCGGATGAAATTGCACTCCATGAACATTCAGTTCCTTGTGCTTTAGCCCCATGATAATTCCATCTTCGGTCCAAGCCGTGACCTCAAGACAATCAGGAAGACTTTCCTTCTTAACAATTAGGGAGTGATACCGTGTTGCTTCGAAAGGATTAGCCAGGCCTTTGAAAACACTATCACCGTCATGATAAATCATAGAAGTCTTACCATGCATCAGCTCTTTGGCGCGAACCACTTCACCACCATAAACTTGGCCGATAGACTGATGACCGAGACACACACCAAAAATCGGTATTTCTCCGCCGAAAGACTTAATCACCTCACATGAGATTCCAGCCTCATTTGGAGTGCAGGGGCCCGGTGAAACGCAAATTCGGCTCGGTTTCAAATCGCGCAATTCTTCTACACTCACAACATCATTCCTAAGAACTTTCAGCTCCACACCTAATTCTCCAAAATACTGGACAAGATTGTATGTGAACGAATCATAGTTATCAATTACGACTAGCATAACAAAAAAAGATCAAGGTTTGATGAGAGTTTTAGCAAGTTCAACAGCCCGCATCATGGCCGCAGCTTTATTCACTGTCTCATTATATTCATAGGTAGGATCGCTATCCGCGACCACTCCTGCTCCAGCTTGGATATAGACCTTATCATCTTTCAAAACACAAGTTCGCAGAGCGATACAGGAGTCATGATTCCCATCCCATCCGAAATAACCAACTGCGCCAGAGTAAGTCCCACGCTTGTTTTTTTCAAGCGAGTTGATGATCTGCATTGCCCTGATTTTTGGGGCCCCACTTACGGTTCCAGCGGGGAAGGTGCTTCGTAAAACATCATATGATGAATGCTCTGGAGATAGTCGACCACTAACATTCGAGACGATATGCATCACATGACTGTAACGCTCGACAATCATCTGATCATCGACTCTCACTGTGCCAGTTTCGGATATTCGACCGACATCATTACGAGCAAGATCAATCAACATGACATGCTCCGCACACTCTTTTTCGTCGGCCAAAAGATCATCAGCCAAGGCATCATCCTCTTCGGGAGTTTCACCCCTCCATCGAGTCCCTGCTATGGGGCGAATATCGATACGACCATCAACTGACCGAACGTGAACCTCCGGAGAACTTCCAACTAAGGAAAACTCTGGTGTCTCATACACAAACATATACGGAGAAGGATTAATGTGCCGAAGCGCTCGATATAAATCGATATTACAACCCTCGAAATCTGCCTCAAAACGCTGACTTGGCACGACCTGAAAGGCATCTCCAGCTGCAATGTAATCCTTTGCCTTGAGAACCATCTCTTCATACTCAGTCTGAGTCGTATTACTGCGTGGAGCAGGCGCCTTGACATCGGCCAAACCATTGAGCGGAGAGACATGAAGAGGCCGATCCAACATTCCAATCACCGCTCCAATCCTGCCAACGGCGAGTGCATAAGCCTCATCAGGCGAGGACGCTTCATCAAGCATCGCATTTGCCACAACTAGAAGTCGGCGCAACTTATGATCAAAAACAACGAGAGTATCAGCTAGGAAGAAAATGGACTCTGGGAGTTTCAGATCATCCTCGGGGCATTTGGAAATTGTCGGCTCAAATTGCTGGGCTGCATCGTAACCAACATACCCAACCGCGCCTCCAAAGAATGGCGGAGCGTCACCGTGGGTTACCGGTTTGTAACCGGACATTAATCGCTGAACTTCATCAAGCACGTCTCCCTCACGATTTCTTGTTTCGACGTCCCCTCCTCTCTCGATAGTGACCTCATTACCGCGCGATGTGAAAATCCAACGCGGTTGACTTCCCACAATGGACCATCGACCACTCGCATCGGTGCTTTCGGCGCTCTCAAAGAGAAAGGCATTCTTGCCATCACGAAGCTTTAAAAAGGCAGAGACCGGGGTCTCAAAGTCGGCAGCAAGCTGAGCATAAACAGGCACGACATTTCCAGCCTGCGCTAACTCAACAAACTCCTCGGCACTGGGCTTGACTGGAACCTGATTCACGCGAGCGCTAGTCTGGCAACGATACCACGAAGAGCAACGCGAAATTCATCGAGGATCAAAGAGGTCCCCATAAAACGCAGGGTCTATCGCTTCGTCAATCGTCTGCCAGGGTGTCACCTCATTTTGAGAAGCGACACATATTTCAAGTTCCTCGCCGACGATTCGCTCGCGAACCACCTCAACGGCTTTCATAGGGCAATTGCAGTCACTACTTAAATGCCCCAGTATTACTTGTTTTAAGCCATCTGGAACGAGCTCGGCTATAAGATCCGCTGCTTGTTCATTCGACAAATGCCCATGCTGGGAAGAAATCCGCTGTTTCGTGCTGAATGGACGCTTTTGATCAGCCTCCAACATTTGCCACTCATAATTCGCTTCAAGAACCAAGCCCTGCACGCCCTTCAAGGCTTGGCTAACTTGGCTATCAACATGCCCCAAATCGGTCGCTACCCCAATGCTATGTTCGCCTCTAGAAATTACATAGCCCACCGGCTCAACGGCGTCATGAGGCAAGGGAAAGGTTGTAAAATCAAAGCCCTTCCAGCTGAACTTCTGTCCACTTTCAAAAACAATCCACTCTACCGATTCTCTAAGCCCCTCCTTTACCACTCGACTGGTCATAATAGAGGCTAAAATCGGCACCGGATACTTCCGAAGAAAAACATCCAACCCCCGAACATGGTCACCATGCTCATGAGTCAGCAAAATCCCGCTTAATTGTTCGGGAGCTACATCCAACTGTTCCATGCGAAGATTAAGCTGCTTGGCGCTCAATCCAGCATCAACAAGGAGATATTCCCCATCACACTCAACGATAGTGGAATTTCCCCCACTACCACTGCCTAAAACCGCAAATCGCATCGGAATCCAGCATGACTAGAAGAACTGGGATCTGCAATTCAAACGACTTCCCTGTTACCATAAATTTGCCTGAGAGAACCTCTTGCATATGTCTTTCGATTCTTTAAAGTCTCCCCGCGAGGCCGGGATGGTGGAATTGGTAGACACGCGTGATTTAGGATCACGTGCCCTTGGGCGTGCAGGTTCGACCCCTGTTCCCGGTACTTTTAACTGATCAATATAAAAAATGAGGCCCGGTGTGAGCTCTTGGTTCTTAAGGGCGTGACTGCCTAATATCGCTCGCGATAATCTTATCCCATTGGACAGGCACTTTGAAGCCTTTCAAAGTAAGTTCATAGGCTTATACACTACCATTTAAAATAACCCTCAATTTAGGGATCATGATGGACCAACAGGCCTCATTTAAAGAAGAGAGTTTTCGACAAAGTAGCTCCGAACCGATAGCTAAACGTAATGAAAATACTTTCTATCTCGGCTCTCGCATTTTCGCTCGCTTCAGCTCAGCAACAACCTTTCCCAACTGCAGGGACAGTGGAACGATTAGATCCAGCGCTCGATCAATTAATTGCCCCAAACACCAGAATCGAAGTCATCGCTTCTGGTTTCACTTGGTCAGAGGGCCCTGTTTGGGATAAGAAAAACAATCGTCTCCTCTTTTCTGATGTTCCGGAAAATACAGTCTACCAATGGAATCTAAAAGATGGTGTCTCCGTCTTTTTAAAACCATCAGGATTCACGGGCCCAAGCAGATATAGCGGCGAACCTGGATCAAATGGACTGGCATACAATAATGACGGCCAGCTTTTGTTTTGTGAACACGGAGACCGCCGTGTTTCGATGATCGCGGAGGGAAACAGTGGCAAAATTACCCTCGCCGATAAATTCAAAGGAATGCGATTCAATTCGCCAAACGATCTTTGCGTTCACTCATCCGGCCTCATCTTTTTCACAGATCCTCCTTATGGACTTCCTCTTAAAGAAAAGGACCCTACCCGTGAAATTGACGCCTTTGGGGTCTACCGCATTGCTTTAGATGGATCGGTCGCAATGGTCATTCCTGATCTTAAGCGTCCGAACGGAGTCACTCTCTCCAACGATGGCAAAACCCTCTACATTGCCCAATCACACGGCGAAGAGGCTTGGATAATGTCATACCCAGTCAACAAAAAGGGAGACGTTGGTAAGGGAACCCTCCTCTACGACGCCACCGAACTCGCCAAGACTGACAAGGGATTGCCCGACGGGCTTAAGACCGATACTAAGGGAAATATCTGGTGTACCGGTCCAGGTGGAGTCTTGGTTGTAAGCGCCAAAGGCAAGCTCCTTGGTCGCATTCTTACTGGGCACCGCACCGCAAATTGCGCCTGGGGCGAAGATGGAACCACTCTTTATATGACAGCCGATTACTACATCATGCGGATCCAAACCCTCACAAAAGGCACCGGTTTCTGAAACAATCAAACTCTTGATCGCCCACAATCGTGAAAGCCATTTCTTTTGCTTGTCGTCGGATTTCCTGCGCCAGACTGTCACGTTCCCGATATTACCAGTCTCCCGACCGAAAAAATGGTTGAATTTCACTGACTCAAAAACTAAATCAGATTAATAAAAAGCTGGCACATGCCTTGCTACTCCTCTCCCAACTTAATTGTTACTGAAGACCATGAAAAAAATCGAAGCCATCATCAAGCCGTTCAAACTCGAAGAAGTCAAGGAAGCCTTGGCTGAAGTGGATGTTCAAGGAATGACCGTTACCGAGGTCAAAGGCTTTGGTCGCCAGAAGGGCCACACCGAAATTTACCGAGGATCTGAATATACCGTTGATTTCCTTCCTAAAGTAAAAATCGAGATCGTCGTAAACGAGGAAGATTCCCAAAAGGTTGCCGAGGCAATAGTTAAGAGCTCCAACACCGGCAAAATTGGTGACGGAAAAGTCTTCATTTCACCAGTCGAGCAGGCCATCCGAATCCGGACCGGCGAAACTGGCGCTGAAGCAGTCAATGTAAGCTAACTTCAGCTTTCCCTCTTCCAGAGAATATGAGCCGCTTTCTGCAAAGATGAGCGGCTGTTTTCTAGCAATATTTCATCGAAAGACGGCTTCATTTAAATTCTCCAGACCTGTAAATCAGGAACTAAAGAATTCGCACTATCGAGATCATCACTTAAGTCCACCTCGACTGACGGACTTTTTAGGTGGGGCGGGCTAGCTCAAATCCTCAGCCGTAACACTCCGCTGCTCCCTAGTTCCGAGCTCAACAGCCTGATCAACAACTCTTGAGGGATCGGAATCAAATCGGTATCCGTGGCAATTGGGACAAATTACCACCTCGGTAGTCACGATTGAATCACAACCCTCACAAACCTTGTAAGCTACAGGATTGTTAGCGATCTCTCTCGCCTTTGCGAGACGATCTTGCTGAGCCGGTTCAGACATGCATTAAAGAAAGGATAAAAAAAGAGAGGCCACGAGGAAAAATCCTCGTGGCCTACGAAAATCTATCGAAAAAAACACCCGCCTAGGCAGTCTTGACCGCCTTGTTTGTCCGGCTCTTAAGGTTCGCGGCCTTATTTTTGTGGAAAATATTCCTCTTAGTCGCCTTATCAACAGCCTTCGTAAACTCTTGAAGAGTCTTAAGTGCCTCATCTGAATTGCCTTCACCAGCAGCACTAACAGCCTTCTTCTGAAGGGTCTTAATGCGACTTTTGGTGGCGCGATTTCTTTCTGTTCGCTTTGCAATTTGACGAACTCTTTTTTCTGCAGACTTAGTATTGGCCATAGGACGATCCCCCTTGGGAGGAGCGGCAAAATATGGATTTTAGACCGGGTGTCAAGGTTCAGTATACGGAAATTTCAATAGCACCGACCCTTTTCCTATGGGAGACTCACGCCATGCAGATGATCCTCCTCGCGGTCCTTGGCTTTTGCGCCCTGGTTGCATCAGCCCAAGACAAACCCGAAATCCCAGATGATTTGCTCGATACTGAGCATTTTCAAAGCGATAGCGCTCTCAACGAGTTTACCGTCCCTTCGATCTCTAAGGTTTTTAACGAGCTAGAGAAAGTTTCACCTCTTTCCTACGACCCTAACCATTATAAAAACTACGGGCGAACTCCTATCGACAGGTCCCGTATCGCATTAAGGCTAGGGACCTTGATTGCTGATGGTTTCATAGCAGTTCAAACCGGGAACTCGGAGGATGTCCCAAAAATAGCAGCACATATTTCCCGCTATTCCAAGGCGCTTGGTGCCGGCGACAAAATCAAGGTCCACGCCGCCGAACTACTTGAACACGCTAAAGCGAAGGATCTCCCAAAATTAAAACGAGCACTCGCCTCAACCCAGCGTGATGTCGAGCTTGAGCTTGCCGGGCTTCGGGATCCAGACCTCTCGCATCTGATTTCCCTCGGTGGTTGGTTGGAAGCCCTCGATTCAGCAGCAACCGCCATTAATAAAAAATACACTCCCGAACGCGCTCTAACACTCTTTCGCGAAGACGTTGCAGACTACTACGCCGAATCTATTGGCTCTCTCCACCCGGACATTAGCCGGCGCCCTCACTTAATCAAAATGAGAGAGCTTCTTCAGGGACTCCGTAACGCGATGGTTTTGAAAGAGAACTCCACACCTTCAGCCGTTCAAGTTAAAGAGGTGACGACCGTTTCCTCCCAACTTGTTGAAATAGCCCGACGTTAAACATCATCACCATGACACTTCTTCTTGGACTTGGAATTATCGGATCCCGCAGTGCCGACCAACTCATCGCTGCCAGACATCCCCTCAAAACTTGGAACCGCACCCAAAAAGATCGCCCAGAAACAACCCCTGACCTAGCTGAAGCAGCATCGCAAGCCGATGTCATCTTATGTTATCTTCGGGATGACTCGGCGGTCCGAGAAGTCTTCTCGCAAGTCAAAGACCACCTCAGCGAGGGTACGACATTCATCAATCACGCCACTATCGATCCCGAGACGACCTTATGGCTAGAGAGACACTGCAAAGCAGCAGGCGGCAATTTCCTAGATGCCCCATTCACTGGCTCGCGCGATGCCGCAGCTTGCGGGGACCTCGTTTATTATGTCGCCGGAGATCGCGACCTTCTTGAAAAGCATCGTTCATTACTCGATGTCACTTCCCGGGAGATTATTTATCTTGGTCAACCACCCGCTGCAACCGTCGTTAAAATCACAACTAATCTTGCCACCGCGTCCGCTATCCAAGCTCTCACCGAGGCTCTGGAAATTTCACGACGGTATGGGGTTGACCCGCGAGCGTGGCATGACGCAGCCAAGCTCAATGGGTGCTATGCTCCAGTAATGGGCATGAAAATACCAACCCTCCTCGAGAACGACTTTACTCCCCACTTCTCGACCGAAAACATGGCAAAGGACACCAACTACGCCATTCAACTCGCCGACTCAGCAGGCATCACCGCTGATCTCAATCACCTTACTTGGGCTCGGCTTTTCGAAGCCGAAATGCGAGACGCTTCAGAAGATTTTTCCGCAACTATTCGCCAGCATCAAAGCACTGACCTAGAACTCGAAGAGGATGTTGAAATCTCCTGTAGCCGGATACGTGTAAAAGGTCCTGATGCCGAAAGATATCTTAATGGGCAAGTGACGAATGATGTCCGGCTCACTGAAGATGGTCGTATCATTGACGCCTGCATTTTAGATGCAAAAGGAAAGCTCCAATTCTATGTTCATATTCATTGCGAAGAAGAAGATTTCGTTGTGCAAGGCCCCATCGAGCTGGCGAAAGAAATTTATGCCCGCCTCGATAAATACCTCATCGCCGATGACGTTGAACTCATTGACGAAAGCGAAGATGAAACAGCTTACCTGATTGTCACCAACGAAACTCGGCGCATCATTGACGGAGTCCCCCGTTGGCCAAACGAACTTTTCGCGGGTATTCTTCCGCCGGAAGCTGGAGTCGAAAGGAAATCCATTTCCTACACCAAGGGTTGCTATACCGGCCAAGAAGTAATTTCCCGTATGAAGCGAGCCGGAAAAACCAACCGCCATCTCGTAAAGCTAGCACTTGATAAACCGCTTATACCAACAAAAGCAAAACTACTTGTAGAGGGTCAAGAGGCAGGATTTATCACCTCGGTCGCATCACACATTGGAAAAGGTGAAGTTGCTCTCGGCTATCGCTACCGCAAGTATTCTGAGGCCGAAAAATTCGATGTGGCTTCGCCTTCCTCAGGCACGATAATTGGCAAAGCTTTCCTTCGGTAAATGAGCTATCTACATTCGAAACAACCCACCCTTTTTCCCCCCGAGAATAACGGCTCCAATGATGGAAATCCCAAGAAACACCATCGCCCAAACACCTAGCGCTGACGCCAACTCGTAGCCATTCCCCAACATTCCCAAAAGCGAGTAAATCGCCTTCGTAATCGGAAAATGCTCGGACTGCTGAGCAAGAATCAGACTATCGCTCACCTCTAACATCGCAAAGGCAAACGCAAGGATTCCACCTGCAATCAAATTAGCACCCAATAAGGGCAGCGAGACTCGTCGGAGAGTTCTTGCAGGAGTCGCTCCCAGCGATCGGGCCGCCTCTTCAAGCGCAAGATTACTTTGCTGTAATCCCGCGACTGCTGAACGAACCACATATGGGAGTCTCCTAACCGCGTAAGCCACTACTAGAAGCCAAGTAGGATTCTGGACGGCACCCTGAACCAAAAAATAGAAACTCTCCCCTTTTTGGGAAAGCGCGAGATACCCAAAGGCTAGGACAAGACCAGGAACTGCTAGCGGAAGCATCACCAAAGCATCGAGAAAGGCTCGGCCACGGATTGTGCTCCTTACAATTACCCAAGCAATCGCGACGCCCAGAATCAAATCTACCAGGGTCGCTGCCGAAGCATAAAAAAGACTGTTTTTAATCGAAGGGACGACAAGCGGATGACCAAGAGCCTCCCGATAGTGCTCAGTCGTCCAAAGCTCCGGCAAAACGGTGGAATACCAATCGTGAGCTAAAGAAAGCACCACCACGCCGGCGTGGGGAAGAGAGGCGACAAAAAATACCAAAAAGAAGAATAACGTGCAAAGCCAAGCTCTTCCTCTTTCGGGGCGAACTTCTACATTTCTCCCCTTTGGCCTTGGAGCAGTTCCCAATTTTGAGCGCCCAAGCACGGCTTTAGAGACAATAAAAACAAGAGTCGAGACTACCAACATAATCGCCACGAGAGCATAAGGGAACGGATTTTCGCCGAGATCTTTAATACCATCATAAACTTGCACAGGCGCGACTCGGGTAAAATCAAACACCAAGGGCACACCGAGTTCAGTGAAGGACCAAATAAAAACAATCGCACCACCGGCAAAGATGCCAGGCGTAGTCAACGGAAGAGTGATCCGCATCAGACGTCGCCAAGGAGGACACCCGAGATTTTGAGCGGCTTGTTCCATAGCTGGGTCAATATTCGACAAGGATGCCGCGATATTCATATAAAGAATCGGATAAAGGTGGAGGGCATTCATAATGACAACTCCCCAGAATCGCCCATCGCCCAACCAGTCCATCGGCATAGTTGGATCCATAAGGCCAAGCTTTACCAAAAAGGCGTTAAGTGCGCCTTGAATCCCGAGGATCTGCTTAACTCCTACCGCTCCCACAAAGGGAGGAAGAACGAGAGGAATCAGAACCAAGGCTGATAATGATTTTTTAAATGGGAAGAGATAACGATGCCCAATCAGCGCGAGAGGAAATGCGATTAAAAGAGAAGCTAGCGTGCTCGAAACTCCTAAAGCAAAGGCATTCCAAAGGCCTTCGGTGTATATTGGATTCTTAAAAACCTCCCCTACAAAAGAAAACGTAAAACCATCATCCGAAGAATAAAATGCCTCCTTTAATACGATCACCGCTGGGTAGAGGAAAAACACCGTGAAGAAAATTGTCACGCATGCGGTTAGACCGTAAGCAGCACGCTTATTCACTTGGCATCTCCTTTCCGAACCATGAGCGCCATGCGCTCTGCTTCGCGATAGTTTTCACGAAAGTAGGTCCCTAAATCATTCATCATTCGCACGACCGCAATTTTATCCCCAGATTTTAAGATCACTTTAATATCGGACAAGGTAGCCTCATAGCCGACCGGTGAGACCTCGTAGAATTTCGCAGTCGCCTCAGGGGGGAACCCCGCATCAATCAAGGCGGCCCAGGCCGCTTTCATTTCCTCATGTGAGTCAATACACATCGCACGAATAATGTTTCGTAAAGGCGTAAAATGCCGACCCGTTAAATCATAATCGTAGATAAATTCGCTCGCAACTTCATAGGGCATGACAGCGATATCAACCATGTCTGCAAGAAAGGGTTCCTGATAGAGATCTTTTCGAATAGGCAACCGTCGCAACCCGCGGATTTTCGGCCCCATCTTTGTGCCCGGCCTAGCATTCCAAAGCATTTGCCCTTCCTTGGTAAAGATGAAGTTTACAAATTCCTGCGCAACTTCGCGGTTGGGAGCTCCTTTGAAAATTGCAACTGGATCTACACTATAGGACGTTCCGCCAACCGGAGAAATAAACTTCAACCGCGAGGTTCCATTTTCCTTCTTAAGCGCCTCGTTATAAGAGCGGCCAAAAAAGTCGATACACATCCCAGCAATGGCATTTCCTTGGGCAACATCATGGGGGACCTTGGAAGCACCATCAGTAAAGTAACGGGCATTGGCGCCGATTCGCTGGATCAGATTAAGACCTTCCACCCACCCCTTCGCACAAGCTTCTTTGCGAGGAAGATTACCGGCAAGCTGTGTATGAATTTTTTGCTGTACTAGCATCTCAAAAGCTTTTGCTACCGATCCACTCTTAGTAGGATCGGCTAGAGCAATTCCCTTTTGAAATCCTGGGCGACCGAGGTCATCCCAAGTTGTCGGAGCCGCAAGATCTAATCGAGCCAAGCTGTCAAGATTGTAGCAGATTCCAAAAGATGACAAGCAAGTCCCAAGCCAATCGTGTTCTTTAGGGTAGTAACTTTCTCCGCTCTGAATTTCGGGGATTGTCCCGCGTTCAAACAATAAGGCTTCGTTCTCAAAAACATCCATTTTTTGAAACCGTCCAGCTTTGGCCTGACCTTTAAAATCGTAAACTCCCCCACCAAAGAAAAGATCGAGACCAATCCCCTCGCTTTTGTTTTTCTCGGCCGCTTTAAAACTGCTGTCTAACACTCTCTTAATCTCACTCGTTCCTCCAGGAGTCCGCCAATTTACGTATACACTTTCTCCATATTTTTTTTCATACCAACGCGAAAATGCTTCACCAAATTCCCGACGAATAAGCTCGTTGTGTGGTGTAATAACTTCGAGACGGAGTTCCGCTTGATTCATCGCAGCAGCGTCGTCGTCCCGAAGAACAATTGGCGCAGTAATCACTGCTGCCATCGGGAGGAAGACTCCAAGGTATTTTTTCCAAGCCCCTTTCATCGCGCTAAAAGTGTCACGTCTTGACCGGAAAACTGCAGCCCCACAAGTTCCTCTCCCGGAGAACGAATAATTTTCGGGTTTTGCTCAGTCACCTGCATCACCGAACCATTCCCCAACTCGACAGCATATTGAATGATGCTGCCTAAATAAATTCGCTCAATGATTTTACCCCTTAAGTCCGCTTGAGTGGCATTAACAATTTTTACTGCTTCAGGCCGGATCGAAAGGATCACCTCTTCTCCAAGGGAGGGAGTCCAATCAGTGACACTCGGAGTTGCTGCCAGAGTTGCCGTTGCAGTATTTACCAAATTATTTTCATCTACCCTTCCCTTCAAAAGATTAGTCTCGCCGATAAACCCAGCGACGTAGCTGGAAATCGGTTTTCTATAGATTTCTTCTGGCGGGCCCACTTGAACAACAACACCTTGATCCATCACGGCCATTCGGTCGGCCATCGAAAGCGCCTCGGCTTGATCGTGGGTGACATAAACTCCAGTGAGGTCATTTTCTTTAACTATACGGCGAATTTCAGACCGCATTTCCAGTCTTAACTGCGCATCAAGATTTGAGAGCGGCTCGTCAAGAAGCAGACACTTTGGACGGACGACAAGAGCGCGGGCCAGAGAAACTCTTTGTTGCTGACCTCCAGACATTTGATCGATTCCCCGCTTCGCAAACCCCTCAAGTTTAACCATAGCGAGCGCTTCCTCGACTCGACACTGGATCTCTTTTTTATCGACCTTTCGTTCCTCAAGGCCGAAGGCAATATTTTGCCCCACTGTCATGTGCGGCCAAAGCGCATAAGATTGAAAAACCATGGCAGCCTCCCGTTTATGAGTGGGCAATGCAGTAACGTCACGCTCTCCAAAAAAGATTTTCCCTTTGGTCGGAGTCTCGAGTCCGGCAATACAGCGAAGCAGGGTCGTTTTTCCACACCCACTCCCTCCCAGAAGGAAAAACAACTCTCCGGGGGCAATTTCAAGCGAAACGTTACTCAGCGCGGTAACATCACCAAATTGCTTTGTTATCCCAGCAGCGCGGATTTCTTCCATAAAGGACATGCTTTAATTTCTCTCGAAAAAGGCAAGTCCAACCCAACGTAGTTTTCTTATCGCCAACTGCTATCCGGTGTGGTCAAGTTTCGTTAACAATCTCCAAGAAATATGCCTCGCGTCGCAATCACCATTTCCGGAAAGAGTCCCCAGCCCTATCGTTTCCAACTTGATACTAAAAAAGTCTCGATTGGACGCAGCGAAGATAATGATATCATAGTTGCTTGTCCCTCTGTCTCATCTCTGCACTGCACAATGGAGCGGGTCGATGGAGGCTATATTCTCCGCGACCGCCATTCAACGAATGGAATTAGCCTTGGGGACGATGACATGGCTGTAATTGATCTCCGTAATGACAGCGAAATTAAAGTAGGAGACGTCAAATTTGAATACACTCTCAGTGACGAGGAACTTGATAAAATCGACGACGAAGACTTTGTCCCTCACGCAAAAACTGCCGAGGAAGCAGCTGAAGAGCCTCTGCCTCTGCCCGAAGAAAAATCTACGCCAACGAATAAAACCAAGGCGAACGTGGTCCCTTCGCCTCGCCAGCCCGCCTCGCCATTCCCTCCTACGGTTCTCGCTTCAACCAATCAAGGCAGTGGGGGCTTGTATGGCATCGCGTTATTTGTCTGCGGACTAGCAGCATTCTATGCCGGACTAGACCACAGTTATTCCGGAAAACAGCGTGACGCCGGACGAAAAGGTGATTTCTCACTTCTTTCCGATATAAGTAAGGGGCGTCCTGCCCTTCCCTCCGAGAAAGAGTCAAAGGGAGAAGAATCTGAGTGATTTCTTTATAACCGCGCGGCGAAATTAGCGCATCTCGAGGATACCGCGAGATTACATCAGCTTCCTCCCACAGGGGGCCCTCGTTTATTTCTCCACCCAGGACTTCAAACTAAGCTGCACCCAGATGAGACCTTTTCTAATGGGCTAAGCCGCGGGGATATTAATGAGGGCTGGTTTGGTTCGACCACCACCACGGCAATTGAGTATGCCGCCCAAGCAGGGATCACATTTAGGAATACAAGTCCTATC
>CESO01022186.1_pt1 | contig 47949 bp, 52 predicted proteins | sample 356341 | NCBI WGS metagenome assembly CESO01 (sample SAMEA2621812, study PRJEB7988) | marine metagenome | biome: marine biome (ENVO:00000447); feature: deep chlorophyll maximum layer (ENVO:xxxxxxxx); material: "saline water (ENVO:00002010), including plankton (ENVO:xxxxxxxx)" | depth 35 m | reverse complement strand
GAATTGGAAGACCTAGACAGCTATACACTGGAAATAAGAAGACTAAGTATACCGATATAAGTGAACGCTAGTTACTCGTTAAAAAAATCATATATTACTTTAGAGAAATTCTTTTCGTCTACTAAAAATGAGTCATGACCTTGAATAGAATTTAACTTTTCAAATTTAAATTTTTTCCTAGCCTTGCTAAATCCATTCGCTAGTTCTTGTTGTTGGTCGATAGGAAACAAAATATCTGACTCAACACCAACTATTAAATTATTTTTGGTGTGAATTTTTGCTAATCCAGCATTAACTGTTCCACCGTGTTCAGCAACATCAAATAAATCCATGGCTCTTGATAAATATAAATAACAATTCGGATCAAACATAGATACAAATTTTTCAGAATTATGATCAAGGTAGTTTTCTACTTCAAATTCTATGTCAAACATATCCTTTTGTTCACTTTTTGGCAATCTTGCTCTGTTAAATCTTTCTCTCCATTCATTTGCAGCACGATAAGACATCAAGCCTAATTTTCTTGCTAACTTCATCCCATTCAGTGGAGCAGACTCTTTTGTGTACACACCCTTATTCCATAATGGATCACTTCTTATCAGCTCTCTCTGCAAAGATCTAATAGAAATTGTAAATGGCAGAGCTCTTGCAGCAGCAGATATAACAATTAAATTTGACAAACTATCTGGAAATAATAATGCGTAAGCAAGTGAAGTCATTCCACCCATAGATGGTCCTATAACAGTATGAGCATGATCAACTCCTAATGACTGTAAAACAGAATGACCAGCCTTTGCTATATCCTCAATAGATAGCTCAGGAAAATCAAGTCCATAAATTTTTTCAGTTTTTTTATTTATAGCTGCAGGTGATGTGGAGCCAAAACAACTTCCTAAAGAATTTACGCAAACAACAAAATATTTGTTTGTGTCAATTGGCTTATTTGGTCCAATCATGTATTCCCACCAACCATCATTTTTATTGCTTACAGATGAGGCGGCATGGGAAGATGTAGAAAGACCTGTAAAAATTAATACCGCATTGTCATTATTATTAGATAAACTTCCCCAGGTTTCATACGCGATTTCTACATTATTTAATATGGAGCCCTTAAACATTTTGAAGCCTGTACTACCGAAGTCACTTTGAAGTCTAGCTACATTTGCGCCTTTAATTATAAATTCATTTGACATATTAATTTTAAAATAATTTTTTGAATGGGAAGATTATACTGTAGTATTAACATCAAATGAATAACCATTTTTTACACAATTATCGAGCCAGATTGATAAAAAATAGCTTTTATACCATTTGCTAAGCCTTAAGTTATGAAAATTTTGTATTTTTTTATTAAAGTTATTTTGCGAAAAACTATTTGTATTAAGAACTTCTATCTGTTTTGAATCAAAGTATATTTTAATATCAACAAAATTTATATAAGTATTATTTGAAAACAAATTATAGGAAAATCTTATTAAAGCGGTATGATTTGAAACAGATTCAATTGTTAATAATAATTTTTTATTTGAATATTTAGATTTTGATTCAAATTTTTTAGAAATATTATTAGGGCAAATAAGATTTAAATCAATTAATTCAAATATAGTTTTATAATTTTTTTCATATGATCTCATCAAAGAAAGAAAATTATTTTTGCTTACAGAATTAATTTTACTTAAATTTATCATTTCACAATAATACACACCAATTAAATTAGTGTCTAATAATAAAAACATAGGTAACCTATCAGAATAAAAATGAGATTATCTAGATGGTTAAAATTTTATAAATATAAAATTTCTTTTAATACTTGAAATTATTTTACTGCAAATATTTGTTTAATTTGCAGCAAGATAAATTTATTTGGTAATTAAAGCTGATATAAACTATTTAGCTTCTACGTCTGTAGCAGTTAAACCTTTTTCGCTTTCTGTAACAGTGAATTCTACAGCCTGCCCTTCTTTAAGAGTTCTGTAACCATCACCTTCTATTTTAATTGCCCCAAAATGCACAAAAACGTCTTTACCGCTTTCTCTTTGAATAAAGCCATAACCTTTTGAGTCATTAAACCATTTAACTGTACCTGTTTCTCTATCTGACATATTTTTTTCTTCTATATTGTATTAATCAAAAAAAAATTAGCTATATAATTTATTATTATTTATCTAATTTATATTTATGAATAAAAAGATTAATCATCCCTTAAATTCATATTACATATCATATCAGCAATTTCATTAACTGCAATGTCTTTTGATGATATTTTATTTAATATTAAATCGTATAAAACTGGATCTTCAAGTGATAATAATTTTATAAAAGCATCTTTTTGGGATTTTGAGGCTGATTTATAATATTTATTATAAAAGCCTGTCATAAGCATATCTAACTCTTTTGTGCCTCTTCTGCACTTCCAAATAATTTCTTTATCATCCATTAAATTTTATTAGAAACCATTAAAGATTTAATTTTTGCTATTTGTTTAGCAGGATTCAACCCTTTTGGGCAAGCATTTGTGCAATTCATTATTGTATGACACTTATATAGTTTAAACGTATCTTGAAGTTTTTCTAATCTTTCTTTTTGATGATCATCTCTTGAGTCGGCAATCCATCTATACGCTTGCATTAATGTTGCTGGTCCTAAATATTTATCACTATTCCACCAATAGCTTGGGCAACTTGTAGAACAACAAGCACACAATATGCATTCATCAGATCCATCTAATTCAGCAAGTTCTTCTTTGGATTGTAATCTTTCTTTTGATAAATCTTCCGGTTCTTCAGCTTGTAGCCAAGGTTGCACAGATTCATATTGTTTATAAAAATTTGTAAGATCTGTTACCAAATCTTTAATAACAGGCATATGAGGCAATGGATATATTTTTATATCACCTTTAATTTCGTCTATGCTTTTTGTGCAAGCTAAAGTATTTCTTCCATCAATATTCATTGAGCATGAGCCGCAGATACCCTCTCTGCAAGATCTTCTAAATGTGATTGTTGTGTCGATTTCATTTTTAATTTTTAATAAAGCGTCCAAGATCATTGGCCCACAATTTTTTGTATCAATTTCGTAAGTATCTACAGTAGGATTCTGTTTGTCGTCAGGGTTGTATCTATATATTTTAAAAATTCTAATATCTTTTTTATCAGCAGTATCGCATTTAAAATATTTCCCTTTTCTTACTATTGAGTTTAAAGGTAGTGTAAATTCAGCCACGATTAATATACCCTCTTTTTCGGTGGAACAGATTCAACTTCATCTGTTAATGTTGTTAATATAACTTTTCTATAGTTAATATTGACTATACCATCATCATTTATTGATGCAATTGTATGTTTCATCCAGTCGTTATCATTTCTATCTGGAAAATCATCTCTTGCGTGGGCTCCTCTTGACTCTTTTCTATTATAAGCTGATTCCACTGATACAATAGATTGTGTGAGAAGATTTTCTAATTCTAATGTTTCAAGTAATTCTGTGTTCCATTTTAAGGAATTATCGCTTAAGTTAATATCAGAAAAGTCTTTATACAAAGAATGAATTTTTTTTCTCCCTTCATCTAATGTTTTTTCTGTTCTAAAAACAGCTACACTTTTTTGCATTTCTTTTTGAAGTTCAGATCTAAGCTTAGATGGTAAATTTTTGCCTGAAGAGTATCTGGTTTTATCAAGTCTGCTAATAATTTTATCAGTAGCCGGTTTTTTTGCTTCCGCGTGTTTTGATCCAGGACTCACAAGTTTAGCTGCTTGTTTTGCTGCTGCTCTTCCAAATACTATAAGATCCAGTAAAGAATTTGACCCCAATCTATTGGCCCCATGAACGGATACACAAGCTGTTTCCCCAATTGCCATCAAACCAGGAACAACTTCATCGTTTCCGTTATTATCTGGGATTACAACTTCGCCTAAATAATTAGTTGGAATTCCGCCCATATTATAATGTACGGTTGGTATCACTGGGATTGGTGCTTTCGTCACATCTACTCCCGCAAAGATTCGTGCAGATTCTGCTATACCTGGCAACTTCTCATTAATTACATCTTTTCCTAAATGTTCTAGATGAAGCTCGATATGATCTTTTTCTTTACCAACACCTCTGCCTTCATTAATTTCTATTGTCATAGATCTGCTTACAACATCTCGAGATGCCAAGTCTTTTGCATTAGGAGCGTAGCGCTCCATAAATCTCTCTCCGTCTGAGTTTGTTAAATAGCCGCCCTCACCACGAGAGCCTTCAGTTATTAAACAACCTGCGCCGTATATCCCTGTGGGGTGAAATTGAGTGAACTCCATATCTTGCAAAGGTATTCCAGCTCTTTGAGCCATTCCACTTCCATCACCTGTGCAGGTGTGTGCCGATGTTGCAGAAAAATATGCTCTACCGTATCCGCCTGTTGCAAGAAGAGTTACATGGCCTTTAAATAAGTGCAGCTGCCCTGAAGCCAGGTCTATAGCTATAACTCCTGTGCATTTTCCATTATCCATTACTAGATCAATTGCGAAGTATTCAATGAAAAATTCGGCCTTATATTTTAATGATTGTTGATAGAGCGTATGAAGAATTGAGTGTCCTGTCCTGTCAGCTGCAGCACATGTCCTTTGTGCTGTTCCCTCACCATAATGAGTTGTCATGCCTCCAAAAGGTCTTTGGTATATTTTACCACTCTCAGTTCTTGAAAAAGGTACACCATAATGCTCTAACTCAATAACAGATGGGATTGCTTCTTTGCACATGTACTCTATTGCATCTTGGTCGCCTAACCAATCAGATCCTTTAATTGTGTCGTACATATGCCAACGCCAATCGTCTTCACCCATATTTCCAAGAGCAGCACTCATGCCTCCTTGAGCTGCCACTGTATGACTTCTTGTTGGAAAAACTTTTGTAATGCAAGCTGTTTTAAGTCCTTCTGTAGCCATACCTAAAGTTGCTCTTAACCCAGCACCTCCTGCTCCTACAACTATCACGTCATATTCATGTGTTATCATGTCGTAATCTTTGTTCATTTAAATTATTGCTCCAAAATATATAATTGAGATAGAAATTAGACCAAGAATAGCTAATACATAATAAAATATATTTAATAATTTAATGTAAAAATTTCTTGAATCTATGTTTGAAATATAATCTTCTAGTATTACTTGCAAGCCAAGTTGGAAATGATTTACGGAAATAACTATAAGAATAAATAATAAAGCATAATTAGTTGTATTGCTTAACCACAGAATCATGTTTTCATGAGTAATATCAGGCACTAGACACAAAGAGTATATGAGCCAAAAAATTAAAGGCAAAAGAAGAATGGCAGAAAATCTATGATATAACCAATGTTTTTTTCCGTGTAACACTAATACTTTCTCCTCTAAAACTTATTCTTATAATAAATATAGCAAAATTGTAAAAACACTTAACAAAACAGCAGATGTAAGCACAATCACCGATGAAACTAAAGGAGAGTTACCGCTGAAACCGTAACCAAAATCCCAAAAAAGGTGTCTTACGCCATTAGACATATGCAAATATAATGAAAATATCCATAAACTCATTAGGATTTTGCCAATGGCACTAGTTAATATAATATAAGTAATATTATAGGTTTCATAACCTGATGCAATCGATATTAAGAATATTATAAATAATGCATAACCTGCACCATTTATTACGCCACATACCCTATGTGATATTGACACCAGAGCAACAAGAGGTAATCTATAAACTTGAAGATGAGGCGAAATCGGAAATTTAGATGATGACAATTTTTTCTCCTAATATTATAAACATATAAATTTTACTAAAGCTGCATATGATAAACGATTTTTTTAAAAAATTCCTTACTAATAATCATATTATGGACGATTATGGGCTCAAATATAATTATAATTACGATTATGAGGTAAATAAAATCACTAATGAATACTCTGCAGCCCTTTTATCCAATAAAATATTAATAAAATGTAGTGGTTTAGACGCAGAAAGTTTTCTCAACACACAATTCACAAATGATATAAAAAATCTGGAAAAAGATGAGATTATTTTATCAGGTTATTGTAGTCCAAAGGGAAGACTTATATCAGTTTTTTATATATTTCAATCAGATAAAGATTACTACTTATACACTACTTTAGATACTGCGGACGCATTATTAAAGAAATTAAATATGTATAAGATGATGTCTAAGGTGGAATTCAATATATCTAAAAAAATATTAATAGGTTTGAACAATATAGATAAAAGTAAATTACCAGATTATTTATTAAAAAAAAATAAGTTAGTTTTTAAAGACGATCTAATTGGCTTTAAACTTTTAGAAAACCAATTAATTATCGCAGCTGATATTGAGAATATTAAAAAAATTTTTGATTTTAGCGAAATAAATATTTTTGGCTACAAGTCATGGGATTATTTAGATATAAAAAATCTCCTACCATTTCTAACTTCAAAAAGTATAGAAGCTTATACTCCTCAAATGTTATCATTAGATTTATTAGGCGGAGTTTCATTTACAAAAGGATGTTACCCCGGTCAAGAAATAGTAGCCAGAACTCACTACCTTGGAGAGGCTAAAAAATCTCTCTTCAATATTAATGTGGTCTCAAAAAACGATTTGAATCTAGATGACAAACTACTTAATTGTGATGAAAAAACTGCAGGTGAAATTATTAATGTTGCCAAAACATCTGAAAACTCAAATAAATTCTTTACATCATGCTTGTGTGTTTTAAGAAAAGAATTTATAAAAAATAATTTAAAAATTAATGATAGTGAAAAAATTATTATTCAAAAAGGTGCCGCAGAAAAATGATTAAATACATAACAATATTAATTGCTGTAATTATTTTAGTTTTATTATATTCAAAAAAGAATAGTAAAGAATTTTTTTATCCACTAGTTTTTTTACTTATAATATTTTTAACTATAATTATATTAGCATTTATCGGCTACTAGAATATTATTTAGCGCATTAAAGGAAATAGCAAAACATCTCTAATTGATGGAGAATCTGTCAATATCATTACTAGTCTGTCTATACCAATACCCTCGCCAGCTGTTGGAGGCATACCATATTCTAAAGCTTCAATATAATCTTCATCAAAATACATTGCTTCATTATCACCGCTATCTTTTAGTTTTACTTGATTTTCAAACCTCTCCTTTTGATCATCTGGATCATTTAATTCAGAAAAACCATTTGCAATTTCTTTACCCATTATAAAAAACTCAAATCTATCAGCTATTAAAGGATTATCATTATTAACTCTAGCTAATGGAGAAACCTCAATTGGATATTCTGTTATAAAAGTTGGCTCAATTAGATTTGGTTCTACTAATTTTTCAAATAATGAAAAATGCATCTCTCCTAATGAAGATTTTTTTGTCACATCTATATTTAATTTTTTACACAAATCTGTCACATTATTTACATCTTTTATGCTAGATAGATCTAAATCGTTAGTAAAATCTAAAATTGACTCTACTAGTGTTATTCGTTTGAAAGGTTTTCCAAAATCTACTTTGTTACCCTGGTACTCTATAATAGTTTTGCCCTTAATTTTACTTACAACACTTTTTAATAAACTTTCAGTGAGATCCATCATATCTTTATAATTTGAATAAGTTTGATAAAATTCAATCATTGTAAACTCTGGATTATGTTTTGAGGAAACACCTTCATTTCTAAAATTTCTATTAATTTCGTAAATTTTTTCGAAACCACCGACAATTAATCTTTTTAAATAAAGTTCGGGCGCTATACGCATAAATAAATCCATATCTAAAGTATTGTGGTGTGTAACGAAAGGCCGTGCTGTGGCGCCTCCTGGTATTTTTTGCATCATTGGAGTTTCAACTTCTATAAAACCTTTATCATCAAAATAGCTTCTTATTGCTTTTATAATCCTAAATCTTTCATTAAAAGTTTTCCAGGTTTCGTCATTACATATTAAATCTAAATATCTTTTTCTGTATTTTATTTCTTGATCTGAAAGCCCGTGAAATTTTTCTGGTAATGGTCTTAATGACTTCGTTACGATATTAAAATCTTCACAATTAACCGTTAATTCTCCAGTTTTTGTCTTAAATAAAAAACCTTTGATATAAACTATATCGCCAATATCGGAATCTTTGAAAATCTTAAAGATTTTTTCTGAAAATTTTTTCTTATCTACGTAAAATTGAATGTTTCCAGATTCGTCTTTAATATTTGCAAAACTTGATCTACCCATAATTCTTTTCGACATCATTCTTCCCATAATGATAAATTTTTCTTCTTCATTATCTATAATTTTGTCATTATCAAACATACTAATAAGTTCGGCACAACATGAGTTGCCCTTAAAATCATTAGAATAATTATTACCATTATCTTTTAAGGTATTAAGTTTTTTTCTTCTTTCAAGAATCAGTCTATGCGTGTCGTTTATTTTTTCGTCCATTATTTTTCACCCATTTTTAAGCTTGCCTCAATAAATAAGTCAATATTACCATCTAAAACAGATTGAGTGTTGCTTGTTTCAACATTAGTTCTTAAATCTTTAATTCTAGACTGATCAAGAACGTAAGATCTAATCTGACTACCCCATCCTATGTCAGCTTTTGAATTTTCTAAATTATCTTGCTCGTTTTTTTTCTTTTGTATCTCAATTTCATACAACTTTGCTTTTAACTGCTTCATTGCGGTATCTTTATTTTTGTGCTGTGACCTGCCATTTTGACATTGAGTTACTACACCAGAAGGTTTGTGTGTAATTCTCACTGCTGACTCCGTTTTATTTACATGCTGTCCTCCAGCGCCACTTGCACGAAAAACATCTACTCGTAAATCACTTGGGTCAATTTCTATCTCAATATCATCATTAATTTCTGGGGAAACAAATATTGAAGCAAAAGATGTATGTCTTCTGTTTCCCGAGTCAAACGGGGATTTTCTTACTAATCTATGAACTCCAGTTTCAGTTTTTAACCAGCCGTATGAGTACTGACCATTAAATTTTAATGTTGCGCTCTTTATTCCGGCAACATCTCCATTTGTGGTACTAATAATCTCAATATTAAAATCATGTTTTTCCCCCCATCTTGTATACATCCTTAAGAGCATTTCTGCCCAATCTTGAGCCTCAGTACCTCCAGACCCTGCTTGAATATCAAGATAAGCATTTGACGCATCTGATTTTCCTTTGAAAATTTTCACAAAAGATAATTTTTCTATAGCATCTTTTATTTTAATAATTTCTGAAGACATATAATCCTCAAGTTCTTTTGAGCGATCATCGTCATATAATGCCTTAAACTCGACTAATTGTGTAAAATCCGAATAGACGTCTATATACTCTGCTAATTCTTTCTCTAGCGAAGATTTAAGTTTTGTAATTGTTAATGTTTTTTCTCTATCAGACCAAATTTTTTCATCTTCAAGTTTCTTATTAAGACGATCAATCTCACTTTGTTTATTATCAATGTCAAAGAAACCCCCTCATTTCACTTACTTGGTTTTTGATTTCATTTATTTGAGTATCATAGTCATTTTCGTTCTTCATTATTTTTTACCTTATATTTCCATTCCCAATAACAATAAATTTTTGATTAGTAAGGCCTTCTATTCCAACTGGACCCCTGGCATGGAGTTTATTTGTGCTTATACCTATTTCTGCACCCAGTCCATATTCGTAGCCATCTGCAAATCTTGATGATGCATTATGCATTACGGAACTAGAATCAACATTTCTCAAAAACTTTTTTGCTGTGTCATCATTTTCGGTAACTATAACATCTGTATGACCAGAGCCATATTTTGTTATGTGTTCAATTGCTCCTGATATGCCGTCTACAACTCTAACTGACAATATCAAGTCTAAGTACTCAGTATGCCAATCTTCTTCGGAGGCTATTTTCACGGAATTTAAAATATTTTGTGTGCTTTCACAGCCTCTAATTTCAACGTCATCAAAAAGCATTCTTTTTTCAATCTCTGGTAAAAACTTTTCTGCGATATTTTTATCAACAAGAAGTGTTTCCATTGCATTGCAAACACCTGTCCTCTGAGTCTTAGAGTTCACTGAAATTTCTAATGCTTTATTTATATCTGCGTCTTTATCTACAAATACGTGACAAATACCATCTAGGTGTCTTAATACTGGTATGGTTGACAGTTCATCCACTAGTTTTATTAAATTTTTACCTCCCCTTGGTATTACAATATCAATATAATCGTTCTGTATAAGAAGCTCATTAACAATATTTCTATCTATATTTTCAATCAACTGAACTGCATTTTTGTCAATTTTATTTTTTAAAAAAGCATTTTCAATGCAAGTGGCCAGTATTAAGTTTGTGTTTATAGATTCCGAACCACCCCTAAGAATTATTGCATTTCCAGATTTTATACTTAGCGCAGAAGCATCAACTGTAACATTTGGCCTAGATTCATAAATCATCGCAATAACACCCAATGGCATAGCCATTTTACCAACTTTTATTCCGCTAGGCATTTCACATAAATTTTTTATTTCTCCAACTGGATCTTTAATTAGAATAATTTCTTTGATGCTTTCAATCATAGAATCAATTCTATTATCATCTATAAGTAACCTGTCAACAAATGAACTAACAAAATTTTTTGAGGATTTTAGATTTTCAACATCAGTATTATTTGCAGATATAATATTTTCTCTATTATTATCCAACTCTTCAATAACATCTTCTAAAATTAGATTTTTAGTTTTTTCGTTCAAACAGGCTATCTGTTTTTTAGATTCTTTAGCATTTATACAAATTTTTCTTACGTATTCTTTAATATTCATAATTGTATTATATTAAGTATACTTAATTACTGAAAGTTTATTTTTTGCAACTGAAACCGACAAATCGTATATAGAATCCCATGTATTGCCATCTATAACATTTTTAGATTGCATATCTAACCTTACTAAGACGCCTAAATAAGCTTCAATCTTAAGAGCTGACAGCTTTTTCAAAGAATTAGACATTAAGTTTTTTCTCTCATAAGGCCAAATTGTTCTCAATATTTCATCTATAGGTTTACCGTTATTTATTGAATCTAGATTAAAAAGTATGGTTCTAAAAGACCTTATAAAAGACCAAATAACATATTGAGCGGGATAATCATTTTGCTTCAAAAAATTAATACATGTTTGAATTTTTATAATGTTTCCTTCTATTGAATAATCTACAAGATTACTTGCCTCAAAATCAACATCTTTTGAAAAAACTTTTTTTAAGAAATTTAAATCTATTACTGTTGAATCACTTGCCATTAAGTCAATTTTTAGCAAGGCTTGATTAGCTGCTACCATATTACCTTCGTATAAATCAGCTATAAAATCTAAACAATTGTTATTTATTTTGTAATTAAATTTTTTTACAGATTTAGCTAGCTCTTCCAAAATATTTTTTTTTGTCATTGCGTATAGTCTTATAAAACCAACGTTATTATTTTTAATACTTAAATATTTTTTTTTATAGTCAGATGATTTAAGCTGCGGCATTCTAATTATGAGAATAGTTTGGTCATCATAATTGTCTATGCACTCTTTTATTTTATTTTCCGCATTTGAATTTATCGTTTTTGTTAAAAATCTAAGTTCAATAATTTTTTTTTCACTAAATAATGATAGATTTGTACTATGCATCTGAAAATTATTCCAGTCAAAAGTTTTTTCAACGTATATGATTTCATGTTCCAAAAAATTATGTTCTTTGGCTTTGTTTACTATATTTTCTGCACAGAAATCCTCTTGATATACCTCATTTCCAGAAATTAGATATATAGATTTAAGATCTTCTGCTAAATGTTTTTCTAATTGATTGTAATATATTTGCATTTTAATTATATTAACCTATTAAATATAAAACTAAAATTTAATTATATGATAAAAAAAATCAAAAATGTCGGCTTTATTGGTACAGGTATTATAGGTTTACCAATGGCTAAAAATCTGTTCGACGCTGGGTATAAAATACATACTTTTGCTAGAAATAATAAAACTCATTTAAAGCTTAAAAAAGCAGGGTTAATTGTAGAAAAAGACCTTTGTAAATTTTATAAAAGCATCGATATATTGATTCTCGCTGTCTCGGATACAATTGATGTAAAAAATATTCTTACTGGAAAAAATGGTATGGCTAATTTTCATATAAAACCATCAATAGTTTTGGATATGAGTACAATATGCCCTATCGAAACAATAGAAATATCAAAATTTTTGAAAAAATATGACATCTCTTTAGTAGATGCCCCTGTTTCTGGCGGAGAAATTGGCGCTATAAACGGAAATTTATCAATAATGCTGGGTGGAGATAAAAAGATTATTAAAAAAGTTATGCCGTTATTAAAAATTTTAGGCGACAAAATAACGCATATTGGAAATTCTGGAGCAGGACAAGTTGCAAAAGCTTGCAATCAAATAATAGTTGCTCAAACAATAAATGCTGTAAGCGAGGCATTTATGATTTCAGACTCGTTTAAAGTAAATAAAGATAATGTTAGAAAAGCATTATTAGGTGGATTTGCTAATAGTAAGATATTAGAAATTCATGGGGAAAGAATGTTAAAAAACTCTTATAAGCCAGGATTTAAAACAAAATTACACGCGAAGGATCTTAGGATTGCAAAAAATATATCTTTGAAGAAAAAATTATCATTAAAAGGCACTAATCTTGTAAATAAAAATATGAACATATGCAATAATAGCGGGCATGGAGAAAAAGACTCTTCCGCATATTATTTAACAATCAAGAAGCAGAAATAAATAATGTTAGTTATAAAATCTTTTCTATATAGCTTGTATTTTTTAAAATTTACTATAAAAAATTACTTTCCAGTATTTTTATACTTAGTTTTTACACAGACATTAATAATTTATACAAAAAATATTTTTCTTGTATTAATTTTTTTTGTAGGATACATAATTATTTCATCACCAATAACAATAAATATTTTTAGAAATATTATAACGGCTGATGAAATTATTAATAGTTTTACATATTTTATTGATAAGGATTATACAAAATTATACATTAAGAAAGCATTATATCTTTTATCATCAATAATTATAATTTATATAATCCATGTAGTTGTCCTATCACCTTTTTTTCCAAATGAAATATCAAAAATGACTATATATTTATATATATTATTTATTTATATGCTTTATATTTACTCAAGAGTTATGTTTATATTGCCTGCAGCTGCTATTAATAAGTCATGGGGATTGAAAGACTCATACCTAAAGTCAAAAGATAAATCTATAAAGATATATTTATTATATTTGACACTTATAATACCATACGTCTTAATAAATTTTTCTATAACAAATTTTTCAGAAAATTCTGATATAAAAGTTTTTTTTGTTTTCTTAGCTATGTTTATGCAATTATTTTTTACAATTCTAAACAGCACATTAATCGGTTATATTTATAAAGATTATATTGAAAATATTTCAAAATAGATTTTAAAGCTTGCTTCTAACAGCGTTAATTACCTGGATTTCAATATATTTTTCAATATCACCACGCACAATTGTCTCTTCACTTTCTGAACTATTTATACTTGAAGATGAAAATTTATAGTCTTTTGAAACAGTTATTTCTTTATCTTCAATCAATAGATTGCCGTTTTTATCTTTTAAAGTCATAGTAACAGAGCCTATCAAAGTAATTTCATTCTCTGTAGCACTACTAGTAACCGAAGAGGTTTCTTTTTTATAGTTTGGGCCATCTATAACAACCATTAAATCAAACTTATCATTATCTATTGTAAAGCCAGAATTTATAAATGATTGAATTTGAGATTTTGTAGCATCGATCTTTATTGCAGCGGTTTTATTAGAGTTGTTTCCAATAACTTCTAGACCGCCTAGTTTATAACCACAGCCATAAACTAAAGCACTCGCAACAAATATTGGTATTAATTTTATTCTTAAAATACTCATCAGATCACTATATTAACAAGTTTACCCTTTATATAAATAATTTTTTTAACTTTACAGTTTTTTGTATATTTTATAATTTCATCTAGAGACAAAATATGCTTCTCTAAATCTTTTTGACTAATATCATCACTAACTTCAATTTTTTTTCTAACTTTTCCATTAATTTGAATAATTATTAAATTTTTATCATCTTTTATAAAATTTTCATCTACTAAAGGCCAGCTTTTTTCATTTTGAATTTCTAATATACTCAACTCTTTTGATATTTCACTACATATATGTGGTGTAATTGGGTTTAGCAATAATATAAGTGATTTGTAAGATTCAAAAATAACTTTTTGAGAAACATTATTGTTATTTAGTGATTTTTGTATACTATTACAAACTTCCATGCATGTAGAAACAACTGTATTTAAACTCAATCTTTTTCCATAGTCTTCAGTAATTTTTGCTATTGCTTGATTAATTATTATCTTTAATTTTTTTTCATCATCGGTGTTAATTTTTTTTGTGCTTTCAAAATTTTTTATTTTGTATCCAATATTCCACAGTTTATTTAAAAACTTATAAGATCCCTCTACGCCATGATCTGACCATTCCAATGAATTTTCAACTGGGGCTGCAAATATCACAAAAAGTCTAATTGTATCGGCACCAAATTTCTCTATTAAATCTTTAGGGTCAACAGTATTTCCTTTTGATTTAGACATTTTTGCTCCATCTTTTAATACCATTCCTTGCGTAACTAATGATTTAAAAGGCTCATTAGAATTTAACAAACCATGATCTCTCATTAGCTTATGAAAAAACCTCGCATATAATAAATGAAGTACGGCATGTTCAATACCACCTACATAAATATCTACAGGTAACCAATGGTTTGCTTCTTCACCAACCATATTTTTTTTATCTTTTGGTGAACAAAATCTTGACTGATACCAACTTGATTCAAAAAAAGTATCTAAAGTATCAGTTTCCCTTATTGCTTTTAATCCGGTTTTTTTACATTTTGTATATTTCCATGTTGGATGATTCTCTAATGGGTTTCCACCTTCTGTAAAATCAATATCGTCAGGTAACTCAATAGGCAGTTCACTTTGATCAACTGGCAAAACCTCTCCATCTTCCCTATATATAATTGGTATAGGGCACCCCCAATATCTTTGTCTTGAGATGCCCCAATCTCTCAACTTATAGTTCGTTACTTTTTTCCCAATTTTATTTTCTTGTATGAAATTAATAATAGATTTTGATGCAGATATATTATCTAAATTATTGAATTCTAATGAATTTATTAATATTCCATTACCGGTATATACATTATCTTCAGTATCTTTATATTTTACATCTTCACTTTCAATAACTTTTACAATATCCAAGTTATATTTCTTTGCAAAATTATTATCTCTAGAGTCATGAGCTGGTACTCCCATTACTGCTCCTGTGCCATACCCAGTAAGCACATAATCACCTACCCAAATCGGGATTTTTTTCTCAGTTATTGGGTGCACAGCATAAAAGCTTGTAAAAATACCATGCACATCTTTGTTGGTAGATGATTTATCATTATTGATGTTTTTATTTAATAAATCTGCACAAAATTTCTTAATCTGATCATTGCATTTGCAAACAAAATCATGATCAGCCGCTATAGCGATAAACGTAACTCCAAAAATAGTATCTGGTCGAGTTGTAAAAACATTAATATTTTCATTTAAAGATGTTTTAAAACATAATTCAGCGCCATTTGACTCACCGATCCAATTTTTTTGCATTGTTAACACGTTTTCGGGCCATTGACTTTTAAGTTCATCTAAATCAGATAATAATTCTTTAGAATAATTTGTAGTTTTTAAAAACCATTGCGAAATCTTCTTTTTTTCAATATCTGCTCCAGATCTCCACCCTTTCCCATCTACAACCTGCTCATTTGCTAAAACTGTATTATCTATAGGATCCCAGTTAACCAACGACTCCTTTTTATAAACAAGACTTTTTTTGTATAATTCTATAAAAAACCATTGTTCCCATTTATAATATTCTTTAGAACATGTAGATATCTCCCTATCCCAATCATAGCTAAAACCTAAAGATTTCAACTGGTCTCTCATATTATCAATATTTTTATTTGTCCATTCCTTCGGGGAGGTTTTATTTTGAATCGCAGCATTTTCTGCTGGCAAGCCAAAAGCATCCCAACCTATTGGATGCAGGACATTTTCTCCATGCATTCTATGATATCTAGCTATAACATCGCTTATTGTGTAATTTCTCACATGACCCATGTGCAAATTACCGCTTGGGTAAGGAAACATTGACAAACAATAAAACTTTTTACTTGAGCTAACCTCAGATTTAAACGTTTTATTAGAATACCACTCATCTTGAATGTTTTTTTCTATTTTTTGTGGATTATAAATTTCCTGCATTTTTTTTATTTGCTATAATAGTTTTATGAAAGTTAACATAAGTTACATATAATGTCTGAATTATGATAATAAATAAAGAAACACTAAGATTTAATCGCGATATTTTTTCAAAAAACTTCATAAGAAATTTTCTTAAAACGGAGTCTGCTTCTGGAGTAATTTTAATCATTTTTAGTATTTTAGCTATTATATTAGCTAATAGCGACTTTTCTACTTACTATTATGATTTAAAAAACACTTACCTTTCAATAAAAATTGAGAATTTTGAACTTAAGGAGACTGTTCACCATTGGGTTAACGATGGTTTGATGGCAATTTTTTTTCTTGTAATTGGTCTTGAATTAAAACGAGAAATGGTTAATGGTCAGCTCTCAACTTTCTCGAAAGTGTTACTTCCAGGTATAGCAGCAATTGGTGGAATGGCAATGCCAGCTGTGGTTTATTTGATAATAAATAAAGATAATCCATCAGCAATATCGGGCTGGGCAATTCCTACTGCTACGGATATAGCTTTTTCGTTAGCAGTTCTATCAGTTTTAGGAAATAGGGTTCCAGTTAGTTTAAAAATATTTTTATTATCACTAGCGATTATAGATGACTTAGGCGCAGTATTAGTTATCGCATTATATTATACCGCTGAGATTTCATATATATATTTATTTTATGCATTATTATCTTTTTTAATTCTTATGACTCTTAATCTTTTTAATGTAAGGATTGTTAGCATATATCTTTTTGTAGGATTATTTCTTTGGTACTTCATTTTACACTCAGGAATTCATACTACCATAGCTGGAGTAATTCTTGCTGCAACAATTCCATTTTCTGTGAAAAAAAGTAATCATTCACCATTAAGATATTTAGAAGAAAAACTTCACTCATTCTCAGGTTTTATAATATTACCAATATTTGCTTTTTTTAATGCAGATATAAACTTAGACTCAATAAATTTTGGATCATTATCAAATCCAATACCTTTGGGAATTATGCTAGGTTTACTTCTAGGCAAGCCAATTGGAATAACTTTTTTAACATATTTATCCGTTAAATTAAAAATATGTAATTTGCCAAGTAGTATATCCATGTATGATATTTTGGGCGTCTCATTTTTATGTGGTATAGGTTTTACAATGAGCTTATTTATAAACACTTTAGCTTTTGTTCCCACAAATGAAACTCTAATGTTAAGTCAAGAGTATTCTAAGTCAGGAATATTTTTTGGATCAATATTATCTGGTATACTTGGTTATATTATTCTTAAAATTAGATTAAAAAAAGATGAGCAGCAAAAATAATACTATATATAAAACTATTCTAACCATTAGTGGCTTAGTTATAATTTTTGCTGGGTTAAAAATAGCAGACAAAATTGTAGTTCCATTTTTCTTATCTATGTTTATTGCCTTGATATCATTTCCACTATTGAAATTTTTTCAATCAAAAAAAATAAACACCCCTGTCTCTGTAACTCTTGTGCTATTTACAATTGTAACAGTAAGTTTAAGCATAGCCGCATTAATAGGATCATCTTTAAATAGCTTTAGAAAATCTCTACCTACGTATAAAGAAAAAATTTACGGAGAAATAGATAATATTTCAGTACTTGCAAAAAAATATGATATAAATATTGATTCTAGCTCGTTGTATGATTACGTTGATCCCGCTTTTATTATGCAATCTGTAGCTAATACAATTAGCGCATTTGGTAATGTTTTAACAAACTATCTTTTAATTCTTTTTATCGTAATGTTCACATTACTTGAGGCAGCTGGATTTTCAAATAAGTTAAAAATAGCTTTTAATAACAGCACTCAATCAATATCGAACTTTCATATATTTAGTGAAAATATGAATAAGTATTTATCAATAAAGACAGTGGTTAGCATCATAACTGGCTTAATTATATATTTATCATTAAATTTTATTGGGCTTGATCATGCAGTAATGTGGGGGCTAATTGCTTTCTTTTTAAATTATATACCAAGTATAGGGTCAATAATTGCATCGATACCTGCAATTATAATCGCATTAATTCAATTTAATATTTATTACGCAATGCTTGTAGCGTTAATTTATTTAATTACAAATATTATAATGGGAAGTATTATTGAGCCAAGATATCTCGGAAAAGAACTAGGGCTATCAACTTTAGTTATTTTCTTATCATTAATTTTTTGGGGTTGGTTGCTTGGTCCAGTAGGTATGTTACTTTCTGTTCCATTAACAATGATTATGAAAATAGCTCTTGAAAGCAATGAAAACACAAGGTGGATATCTATTCTTCTTGGAAGAAATATTAGCAGTTAGTTAATTTAATAAGTAATTACAGATTTCTCTTAATTTATAGTGTTTTTCTCTCCCAACTATAGAAATTCTATTATCATAATTTTTATAATTATTTGAAAAATAGTTATCCAGAACACCCTTTTTAAGAATAAAAGAATTTATATATTTTTCTTTGTTAAAGCGAATTGACTTAATCACCAATAAAGGGGCGTTAATTTTTTTAGATATTTCTAGCGCTATTGAATCTGAGGTTGCGTCCCAATTTTTTGGAATATTTAATTGTTCAACTTCATATTCTGATGGCAACCAAACGTATAACTTTCTTTTTTGAAAATTTTTTTTTAAATAACTAAAAGAATCGATAAATGTGAAGTCTTTTAAATACGAAATATTTTCATTTGTAAATTTTTTCATAGCATCTATCGCTAGTTTATGAGCTTCTGCATCATTATAATTTTTTATTTTTTGCTCATTTCTCACATACTTTGCATATTTTCCTCCCCCAAATACAAGTAAAAAACTTTCATTACGATTAATTTTAATTTCTTTTATCCACTTTTTAATATAACTTGTTGATTGAAGGCTGCCGCCTATTTTTATAACTACCATATAAAATCACCGTTTGAAAAATATTTTAAAAATACTGCAACTTTTTCTAAACTTTCGTAATATTCATCTTCTGGATCAGAATCATATACAATTCCACCACCAGCAGAAAAACTCAATATATTGTCACTTAGAGTTATTGTTCGTATGCATATATTAGAATCCATTGAATTATTATGATCAAAATATCCAATAGAGCCACAATATATTCCCCTCCGGCGATTCTCCAATTCTTTAATAATTTCCATTGATCTCTTTTTTGGGGCGCCAGTAATTGATCCGCCAGGAAAACAAGCTTTTAATATGTCTAAAGAGCTTATACCTATATTTAATTTTCCAGTAATAGTGCTTACCATATGGTGCACAGAAGCATAACTTTCAATATCAAAAAGTTTATCGACTTTAACAGAATTTAACTTACAACACTTACTTAAGTCGTTTCTAAGCAAATCAACAATCATGAGATTTTCTGATATATTTTTTTCATCATTCTTAAGAATCTCAATCTGTTTTTCATCTAACGCTTTATCTTTTAACCTTTTTAAAGTGCCTTTAATTGGTTTAGTTTGGACAATATCATTATTTACAGAAATAAATCTCTCTGGAGACGAACTAATAATATAATTTTCATCAAAACTAAAAAAAGAAGAATAAGGCGCGGGATTTATTTTCCTAATGTCTTTATATATGTTCCATGGCTTACCGTTATAATTACATATAAAGTTTTGAGAATAATTAACTTGGTAACAGTCACCATTCTTAATATAATTTTTTATTTTAGCAACATCATTAATATATTTTTTTTTACTCACGATTTGTTTAAAATTATAAAATTTATTATTAAAATCATAATCAATTTGCAAATTATTTAATGAAAAGTGTGATAGGACTTTTTTTATGAAACTATTTTTAGCATCACATGTTACCCAAGTTTCTTTTTTCTCATGATCGACTACGATAGCCCAGTCATAAAATCCAATTGAGATATCGGGAATATCTGGCTCTACAATCTTATTGTAATTACTTTCAAGATCATTAAGAGCTTCATAACCAAAATAACCAATCATGCCTTTTGAAAATGGTAAATCGATATCGTATTTTATATTTCTATAGTATTTATTTATTATTGCAAACGGATTATCTATAAATGATGAAGTTAAACCATCTTTTCTAACATTAACTTTTTTTCCATTTGATACTATTTTTATGTATGGATCACATGTAAGAATGTCATATCTTCCAAAATCACTAATATCATTACAACTATCTAGAAATATAAACCAATCTTGATCTTTTAAAAATTCAGCATAAATACAAGAGTTGCTGTAGTAGTTAATTTGATATTTTTTCATTATCTATATTCCCGTGATTTAATACTACAAGTACTGATGGAAAATTTGAAAATACTGCATTTTCATAAGATTTACCTAGTTTTAATCCCGATATTTGCTTAATTGGAAAATAATTTAGATTATATGTATCACAAAGTTCTTTTGCCAAAAATCTTCCTTCTCCAATACAAGTAAGCATACAATTAGTAAAATCATTTTTTTTAACATGTTTAATATGTAAAAAAATCTTTTCAATTATCAGAGTTTTAAGATTTTCCGCTACCTTTGTAATATTTGTTTCTATTTTTTCTTCATAATCGATGCCAATATTTCTAGCCAACCTAATTAAAGAATTTTTTTTTGTGTATGCTAAATTGTCAGCGCCAAGATACTCAGTATTCTCCAGAAAAATATCATTTGTAATCGTAAAAATATCACCTGTAGTAGAATAAACCTCATTAATTAATGGCACATACTTGTCATTGAGGAAAACTTTATCAAACAACATAGATATTGGCGTTCTAACAACACCAGCATAAAATAATGTTTTATTACTTAGTCTATGAAAGTCTGTAATATTATTATTGATTTTCATATTTTTATATATAATATCTGTTGTTGTAGATCCAATATCTAATAATAAATTAAATTTTTCTGATTTATTTAGAAAGCTATAAGTTAACATCCAATTTGTGGAAAATAATTTATAAGGATCTTTTTTCGCTTCCTCATAATACGCGTAAGTATTATTATTTAAATAGTATAAAACTTGACCACACATATTCTTATTACAAATCTCTAGAATGTTTATTATTCCATCGGCTCTAGAAATAAAATTATCACAAGATTCGGCAGTTATAGTAATATAATTAACAATTTCAAAATCTTTATATTTGGCGCAAATATTATGAAAAAGGTATTTAATATCTTCAAAATTTTCCCAAATATGAATATTTTTACTGACGCACTCTATGATATTGTATTTTGAATCAAATACACAAATTTTAGTATTTGCACCTCCAATATCCCAGCCTAAGTTTATTTTGTCCATATTAAATATTAATTGAAAATTTCTTATTATTAATAATGTCGTGCTTAAATGCTAGATCATAATAAAGTTGCATTACATTAAAACCAATAGATTTAGACAAACCAATGTAAGATGTGGTGAGCCTTGGATTAATTTCTAAGAAAATAATTTTTTTATCTGAGGTAAGAATAGCATCTATACCGAAAAAACCATAATAACCATCAAAATTTTGTAAAATATTTTCGACAAATTTCGTAAATTCATCAATCATATGATTAAATTTTCCAATTTCAATTTTTTTTAAGACTAATTCATTATTATTAAATTTCTCATATATCTGCTCATTAATTGAAATAATTTTATATTTATTTTTATTTGCAACTATATTAATGCCAATAATATTTCCATCATAGTAATATTGATAGATATGATTTTTTGTTAGCTTGCTTTTGTAATTTTTCATATCAATTAGATTATCAAAAACATATAAATTTTCAGCACCGCATCCATCAACAATCTTTGCAATAATTTTTTTATCCTTTAGCAGCTCTCTGAAATTTGAATAAGTCTCTATAGTATAATCTTTTGATTTTTTTAAAACCGAATTTATTTTATATTTATTTGACGTTAATTTTATAAATTTACTAGAGCAATTACATGTGTTTAAGTTTTTAATTTCTAAATTTTTAATAATATCGTGCAGTATTAAATTTTCTTCAGGCGCCAAAATATAAATTTCATTGTAATTAAAATCACTATCAATTAAATTATATAAATCTTGTGACGACGTATCAATAAAATTAATATCATGACTACTAAATAAATATCTATTTTTTTTACTTATAAACAATGATATCTTTGGTTTATCGTGAAGACCTGAAATATCAATAATTAAGGAGTTTATTATTAATTTTGCTTCATGCAGTACTTCAGGAGATAAATTAATATTTTTATCCTGACCTAAAAAGTGCTCGTAAATTAATATATTCATAATTTTATGAAGTTAATACCTGCAATAGATATAAAAAATGGCAAAGTAGTACTTCCACAAGGTGGAAATAGAGATAATTATAAAGAAATATCTACTATATTTTCAATACCCTCTGACCCAGTAAAGTTTATTGATTATTTACATTCACTTTATCATTTTAACACAATATATATAGCAGATTTAGACTCTATTAGAGATTTTATTTCAGATAATATTGTTATTAATGAAATAACAGAGACTTTCAAAAAAACAAATTTTCTAATAGATAATGGAGTTGTAAAACAACAGGACATTAATAATTTTTCAAAAATTAATTGCACACAAATTATTGCAACAGAAACTTTTAATGATTATAGATGTTTAATAGATAATAAAATAAATAATTATATTTTATCATTAGATTTCAAAAATAAAGAAGTTTTGTGCAAAAATTCAGATTTTAAAATTTTAAAACCAAAGAAAGTGATATGTATGAATATGGATAATATTGGTAAGAAAAATGGTGTTAACTTTGAAAATATTAAAGAAACAAGAACGTATTTTCCAGAATCAGAAATAATATTTTCCGGGGGGATTAAAAATCACAAGGATATTTTACAATTATCAAAAAATAATTTTAATGAAATTATGCTAATGACAGCAATAATTGAAAATAAGATTTTATATGATGAGCTATAAAATTAAATCATGTTTGAATTTAGTATCAATAATACTAGTAATTTGAGAAAAAACATCTTCTTTGCTGCAATTAGCATCTACCCTCTTAATTCTTTTTTTATTGTTATTAGCAATACTTACGTACCCATCATAAACATCATTAAAAAATTTATTATTTAAATTTTCAAATCTATCTTTTTTTTTATTTTTTGGAAATCTTTTTTTAGATAAACTGTATGGCAAATCAAAAAAAATAGTTAGATCTGGAGTTATATTGTCTGTAAAATTTTCTATTAAAATTTTTATTTTTTTTAAACTAACTTTTTTACCATAGCCTTGATAAGCTATTGATGCGTCTATATACCTGTCACATAAAACCCAAGTGCCTAAAGATAATTTGTCTTTAATTATCTCATCGATATGTTGTTTTCTGATAGCAAACAATAATAATAATTCTGCTTCTGGAGATATTATAGTTTTATTGTTTAATAAAATATTTCTCAACGATTCACCACATTTAGTACCCCCAGGCTCTCTTGTACTATAAACATTTACGCCATAAGATTCTAAATATTTTTTTATTGAATTTATAGTTGTTGTTTTACCAACACCTTCAATACCCTCAAAACTTATTAATTTACCTTTTTTCATATTATTTTTTTTGGTATTTATTTACTGCGTTTACATGATCTTTATAATTTCTTGAAAAAATATGCTCTCCTTTATCATTTGCAACGAAATATAAAAAATCAGTTTTTTTTGGCCTGCTTGCAGCTCTTATAGAGCTCTCACTTGGTGAACAAATTGGTGATTTTGGCAAACCATTAATTTTATATGTATTATATTCATTTTTTGTCATTAAGTCTTTTTTTGTGATATTACCATTATAATTTTTTATTCCGTAAATTACTGTAGGGTCTGCTTGAAGTCTCATATTTTTATTCAATCTATTAACAAAAACACTCGCTACAATAGGTTTTTCACTCATTAAAGAGGTCTCTTTTTCAATTATAGATGCCATTATTAACATTTCGTAAGGTGTTTTGTATGGAAGTGAATAGTCTCTATTGTTCCAATATTTTTTTAAGACAATATCCATTTTTTTAGAGCAAATACTTAAAAAATTTTTCAGTGATATACCTGAAGAAAATTTATAAGTATCAGGAAAACAAAGTCCTTCAGGATGCAGTGTATTTAAAAAACTACTAGTATAAAAATTAATATCGCTATGTTTTAAGGTGGTTGAATTGATATGTCTATTTTTATTAAGCTCTGAAAGAATATTCTTAAAAGTTGTTCCTTCTAATATAGTAATAGATTCTTGATACAAATTTCCTTTTACAATTTTTATTAAAATACTATATTCAGTATCACTTTTTTTAATACTATATTTTCCACTAATAAATGTTGGATTAATACTATACATATAGGAAAGAATTTTAAATCTTAAACTTGAGTTAATAATTTTTTTTTCTTTTAACGACTGTATGCTCGAACTTACTGAGCTGCCAGATTTAATAAAAAAAACTTTATTTAAGTCAACGTTAACTTTTTTATTAAGTGAAAAATTTAAATATGAAAAAAACATTAATAAAAAAATAGCTAACGTAAAAATAATTATTTTTGTTTGGAATATTTTATTTTTTAATATCATTTTCAATAATCTTAATCAAGTTGTTAATATTAGTATTATCTTTATATTTATGACTATTTATAGATTTTATTTTCCAAATTAGTCTTATTGAATTACAGAAAAATGCGCCATCATAATTTTTTATTTCTTTTTTATTAATGTTTTCAATCTTAATCTTATATTTGTGTTTTTTTAATATAGAAGTAATATAAGATTTCATTACGCCATCAACACCATTATTTTTAATATCTGGCGTATAAAATACTTTCTCTTTTATAAAAAAGATATTACTTGATATTCCTTCAATAATATTCCCATAATTATCGCAGACTATAAGTTCTGGAAAAGTTTTTGACAATTCTTCAGTTGCCAAAACCTGCTCTAATCTATTTAAGTGTTTTATTTTAGCTAGCGAATCTGAGCTGTCTTTAAAAGTTTGCTTTGTAAATTTAGTTTTAATTCCCTTTTTTTTATACTCCTCTGGATAAATTGGTATTTTTGATGTTGTGATAATTATATTAGGCTTACTTTTGCAATTTTTTATATCGTAGCCTCTTTTATCCGCAGTTCCTCTAGTTATATTTATATTTAATACGCAATTAATTTGATCCTCAAGTGAATTTTTGATGTGTTTATTCAGTAAGTCTAGGTCTAAATTTTTTATCCTGAGTGCTCGGCAGCCATTTTTTAATCTTTTTAAATGAAGAGCTATATTAATGGGATTTTTTTTAATAATAAGTATGCTTTCAAATAAACCATCTCCATATAAAAATCCTCTGTCAAATATTGAAATACTTGAGCTAGGTTTTCCATTTACTAGGTTCATCTTACATACGTTTGAAAATTAATGTGCCATTTGTTCCACCAAAACCAAAGGAGTTTGACATCGCTACTTTAACTTCTGTGTCTCTGGCATTATTTGGAACATAATCTAAATCACATTCGGGGTCTTGCTCATTTAAATTTATTGTCGGAGGAATAACATTATCTCTAATTGATAAAATACTAAATACAGCTTCAACACCACCAGCTGCACCTAATAAATGCCCAATCATTGATTTTGTTGAGCTAATAGGAGTATTTTTAGCGTTATCAACTCCAAGCGCTGATTTTATTGCATCTGTTTCTGCCTTGTCTCCAGCTGGGGTCGAGGTTCCGTGTGCATTAATATAATCTATATCAGTATTATTTAAAGATGCTTCTTTTAATGCTTGTTGCATACACTTTGAAGCGCCTGCCCCACCGGCTGCAGGTTGTGTCATGTGATGTGCATCACTATTCATTCCAAAACCTACAAGTTCACAATAAATTTTAGCATTTCGAGCTTTTGCATGTTCATAATCTTCAAGGACGACAATGCCTGCACCATCTCCCAACACAAAACCGTTTCTATTTACATCCCAAGGTTTACTGGCAGTTTCAGGATCATCATTATTTGTCGAGCAGAGAGCTTTTGCAGAAGCAAATCCACCTATCCCAAGAGGACATGTTGCCATTTCAGCACCACCAGCAATCATGCAGTCAACATAACCATGCTTAATTAATCTTGCTGCATCACCAATACTATGCGTACCTGTTGCGCAAGCAGACACCAATGACATATTTGGTCCTGTAATTCCATACATAATTGATAAATTTCCAGAAACCATATTAATAATTGAACTCGGTACAAAATATGGTGAAATTTTTCTTGGTCCTTTTTCTAAAAAATTTCCATAATTTCTTTCAATATACGGCAGCCCACCTATTCCGGAGCCTATTGATATTCCAACTCTATCACTATTACTCTCTGTAATTTCTAAACCAGCGTCATTAATTGCCATAACACTTGCACCAATGCCATAATGAATAAAGGTATCCATCTTCTTTTGATCTTTTGGTGTAATGAAGTCTTCAGCATTAAAATCAACAACTGATCCGGAAATTTGAACCGAAAAGGATGAAGCATCGAAAGAACTAATTTTTCTTATTCCGCTGACTCCATTTTTTATATTTCCCCAAGCCTTTTCAACTGTTGAGCCTACAGGGGAAACTAGACCTAATCCAGTTACTACTACGCGTCTTGTATTTTCTTTCATCTTAAATTATGTGATTTATGAAAATATTATACCTATTTACTATTAGCATTAACATAAGCATTAGCTTGTGCAACCGTAGTTATTTTTTCTGCTTCTTCGTCTGGTATTTCACAGTCAAACTCTTCTTCTAACGCCATAACTAATTCTACAGTGTCTAATGAGTCTGCACCTAAATCGTCTACAAATGAGGCATTCTCTGTAATCTGATCTTCTTTAACGCCTAATTGCTCTATTATAACTTTTTTTACTCTTTCTTCGTTGCTCATGCTGTCCCCTATTGGTTGTAAAGCTTATATAAAAAAACCAGCTCATTCTATTAAATTAATGCAAGATAATCCAGAAATGATTACTATTGCATAAATAACCCTCCATTTACATTTATTGTTTCACCAGTGATATATGATGCTTTATCAGATGCAAGAAAAGATACAGCATGCGCTATGTCAATTGGACTACCCATTTTAGACATTGGAATATTCTTAGATATTTGTTCTTTTTGTGACTCATTCAACTTATTTGTCATATCTGTTTCTATAAAGCCTGGAGAAACACAATTTACTGTAATTCCTCTTGTCGCAACCTCTTTTGCTAGTGATTTGCAAAAACCAATCATTCCAGATTTGGTAGTAACGTAATTTGATTGGCCTGCATTACCAGTGCTTGCTACAACTGAAGAAATACATATTATACGGCCTTTTCTCTTTTTTATCATAGGCTTAAGAAATGTTTTTGATATTCTGTATAAAGAATTTATATTTGTCTCAATAGTGTCAAACCATTGGCTATCATCCATACGTATAAGTAAATTATCATTAGTAATGCCGGCATTATTAACCAATATATCTGGTGTATCTGAATAATCATTAATTATATCTTCCGACAGCTTATTCACAGATTCTTGGCTTTTAATGTCCAATACATAAGCTTTTCCATCGATATTGTTTTTATCCATTTCATTTTGTAACATATTTTTTGAGTTATCACTCGTACCTGTTCCCAAAACAGTAAAACCATTTGCTGATAAATCCTTTAGTATAGCTAAACCTATACCTCTAGAAGCGCCTGTCACTAATGCAATTTTTTTAATACTCATAAATTTCCTATAACCTCTAAAGCATTTTCAAGGCTGTTGTGATCGGATACAGATAAAGATTCTATACTATTATCAATTCTTTTGTTAAAAGAAGTTAAAACCTTACCTGGGCCCAACTCCAATAAAGTATCCACACCTTGTTGCTCCATATATTCTATAGTTTCAACCCATCTTACCGAAGAATACAACTGCCTAACAAGAGCTTCCTTAATAGCTTTTTGTTCTTCCTCTATTTTTACATCAACATTATTAATGATTGGTATAGAAGGTTTATCAAATTTTACCTTTTCTACATATTTTTGAAAAATTTTTGACTGGTCTAACATTAGCGACGAATGTGCCGCAACACTAACCGGTATGGAAATAACCTTTTTTGCATTTGCAGAAGCAGCTAATTTTGATAATTTTTCTACACCTTCCTCAGAACCAGATATCACAATTTGTCCTGGGGCATTAATATTTGCGATACTAACATTACTTAATGTGTTTTCTTTATAAATGTTTTCAAGGTCTTGATATTTAATACCAATTATTGCTGCCATTTTTCCTTTTGGCGCATCTTTCATGCATAACGCTCTATTTTTTACTAACTTTATAGCATCACTAAATTTTAAAGCTTGAGCAGCGCATAAAGCTGTATATTCTCCAAAACTATGGCCTGCCATGAAAAAGGGACGTTCGCCGCCCTCATCATTCCATATTTTCCATATGGAGTAAGACGAGCATAACATTATAGGTTGAGTAAATTCTGTATCATTAATTTTTGATTCAGGGCCGTTTTGTGCCACTTTCCATAAATCATAAGATAATATATCTGAAGCTTCTTCAAATACATGGCTTATAATTTTATAAGAACTTTTGAGATCTTTAAGCATACCAATACTTTGAGAGCCTTGTCCTGGAAATAAAATACCTAAACTCATTATTTAGACCACCAATAAAAATTAAAATTAAAATTATAAATCTATGTACAACCATTTTTACAAAAAAAACAAAAATCTGATATACTTTATATTAAGTTTTTTAACTTATAAACAAAAATATTACAATAATTAAATTTATACAATCAAGAAGTAATAATGGCAAAAGAAGAACATATTGAGATGGATGGAACCGTGGTCGAAACTCTACCAAATACAATGTTTAGAGTTGAGTTAGAAAATGGACACATAGTTACTGCACACATTTCTGGAAAAATGAGAAAAAACTATATTAGAATATTAACTGGAGATAAGGTAACAGTAGCACTTACACCATATGACCTTACAAAAGGCAGGATAACATTTAGAGATAGATAAATAAAAGTAGTTCAAAAAAGCCTATATTTTAATTAATCTTTCCTTAGAATTTCAAAATATTTAATAGTATATAAAAATCTTGCCAATTTTTATGATGTAATATATATAATTATAAAGTACATTTTTCATTTTAAATAAGAGAGAAAAAACTAATGTCATGGGTTCCGCATATAACCGTAGCTTCCGTTATTAAATCTGATGATAAATACTTATTCGTCGAGGAATATGTACAAGATAAAGTTGTTTTAAATCAACCAGCGGGTCACCTAGAAGAAAATGAATCTTTGTCTGAAGCTTGCGTAAGAGAGACCTTAGAGGAAACTGCGTATTTAGTGGAAGTTAAAAATTTGATTGGCGTATATCAAGAAAGAAACAAGAACTCATTAGATATGTGGCTAAGGTTTTGTTTTGAATGCTCTATAAAAGAAGAAATTAAAGATAGAGAACTTGACAAAAATATAATTAGAAAAATTTGGCTAAACAAAGAAGAAGTACTTAAAGAAAATCACTTTTTGAGAAGTAAAATGGTAATGAAATGTATCGAAGATTTTGAAAAAGGAAATAAATACCCTTTAGACATCATTAGTTCGTTATTGGAAAAATGAATAATAAAGTAATTATAGGATTATCTGGTGGTGTTGACTCAACAATAGCCATGAAGCTTTTAAAAGATAGTAATTATAATGTTGAGGCTTTGTTTATGAAAAACTGGGACGAAGATGATAATTCAAGCGGATGCAACGCACTAGAAGATCTTAAATATGCAAGAGAAGCTTGCGATAAACTCCAAATAAAACTTCACACTGCAAATTTCTCGGACCAATATTGGAATAATATATTTCTTGATTTTATAGAGGAATATAAAAAAGGATACACGCCAAATCCAGATATATTGTGCAACAAACATATCAAATTTAAAGTATTTTTAGAATATGCTCAATCACTTGGTGCATCAAAGATTGCCACAGGACATTATGCAAGGATAATCAATAAAAATAATTTATGTTTTTTAAGTTTGCCAAAGGATGAGAATAAAGACCAAACTTATTTTCTGCATACATTAGATCATAATCAATTATCAAAAGTAATTTTTCCATTGTCAGATTTTAAAAAAGATGAAGTAAAAAGCATAGCTAAAGCAAATAATTTTAGCTCATATAAAAAAAAAGAAAGCATGGGAATATGCTTTATAGGCAATAAAAAATTTAAAGATTTTATTGGTAAATACATAGACAACATGCCTGGTAATATAATAGATCCTAAAAATAATATTATCGGAAGTCATAAAGGAATGTTTTATACAACAATTGGGCAAAGAGAAGGATTAGGAATTGGTGGCTTAAAAAATGTAAAAAATTTACCTTGGTATGTATATAAAAAAGATTTAAAAAATAATAATTTATACGTATGTCAAGGAAATGAAAATGACTTACTTTTTTCAAAAAAAATATTTTTTAATAATTTACAATTAATTACAAAAAATAATGATGACATACTTAAAAGAGAACTAAATATACAAATAAGACATTTAGGTAAGAAATATTCTTGTAAAATTGAACGTTTAAATAATAATTATATTGCTGTTTCTAAAGAAAAAATTAGAGCTCCTGCCCCAGGACAATCATTAGTAATTTTTGATAAAGATATTTGTTTAGGTGGAGGAATAATTATAAATAATGAGGAATAATATTATTTCAGAGAGCTATATTTGGTCGCTATGTGCTGTATTACAGAATATGTTTTTAGTTAATAAACTAGCAACAACTGAGCATGACTGCTATCAAGAATCGAAGCTTTTGATAGAAAGTATTTACATCATGGATGAGTCTGAAGCGTCTAAAATTTATAAAAACAAATTAAATTTAACAGATGGCTATAATTTGCTAAAAAATATTTTAATAGGAAAAAACGATATTTCTATAATAACAATGCAAAAATATGCTTTAAATGTAATATTAATTCAAAAAAATATAAGTAAAAACAATGATTTAAAAGATCTAATCAGAAAAAAAATTGATAATTATCAAGAAAATAGTATGATGGCTACAAATTTAAGTGACCTAGTGTTGTATTCTGAAGAAATTTATAAAGAATATATCGGCATCATCAGGCCTAGAGTTGTGATATCTGGGAAAAAAGAATTTTTAGATAAAAATTCTTCTTTAATTAGAGCTTTGCTACTGAGTGGAATAAGAGCTGCCTTTTTATGGGAATACCATGGTGGCTCAAAGTGGCATCTTATGTTTAGAAGAAAGGAAATTCTTAATAAGTGTAATAACTTTTTTATTTAATTTAAAACAAGGATAAATTTTAATGAAGAATAGCTTTAATACAAAAACTGAAATTACATGTGGAAAAGAAAAATATACAATATTTGATATTTCAAAAATCAATGGCGTGGAAAAACTTCCGTACTCCATAAAAATTCTATTAGAGAATCTAGTAAGAAACGAAGACGATATAACTGTAAACAAAAATGATATTGAATCTATAATTGACTGGCATAATCATGCGGCAAAAAAAGAAATAGCTTATAGACCAGCAAGAGTTTTAATGCAGGATTTTACTGGTGTTCCAGCAGTTGTTGATTTAGCAGCTATGCGAGATGCTATAAAAAAACTAGGTAAGAGCCCAAGCGATATAAATCCACTTCAGCCTGCTGAATTAGTTATTGATCATTCAGTTCAAGTAGATAATTTTGGAAGCAATAAAGCATTTGGCTTAAATGCAAAACTTGAATACGAAAGAAACTTTGAAAGATATAAGTTTTTAAAATGGGGGCAATCAGCATTTTCAAATTTCAAAGTAGTTCCTCCTGATACAGGAATAGTTCATCAAATTAATATAGAATTTTTAGCTAGGTGCATATTTACTAAAGAAATCGAAGGAAGTAATTACGCATATCCTGATACCGTGGTCGGCACAGACTCACATACTACTATGATAAATGGAATTGGAGTTCTTGGATGGGGTGTGGGAGGAATTGAGGCTGAGGCATCTATGTTAGGGCAGCCAATATCAATGTTAATCCCAAAAGTAGTAGGCTTTAAATTAACTGGTAAGGTTTCAGAGGGTGTAACAGCTACTGATTTAGTTTTAAACATCGTTGAAATGTTAAGAATTCATGGTGTTGTCGGTAAATTTGTTGAATTTTATGGTGATGGACTAGATAATCTTTCTCTGGGTGACAGAGCTACAATCGCAAATATGGCGCCGGAGTATGGAGCAACATGTGGAATATTTCCAGTTGACGAAGAAACGATTGATTATATGAGATTATCTAATAGAGACGAAGCTCAAATTGAATTAATAAAAAAATACACAGAAGCAGTTGGTCTAACAAGAAATGATTGTGATAATGCAATATATACTGAAAACATAGAGCTAGACATTTCTAAAGTTGAGCCATCTATAGCTGGGCCTAAAAGACCTCAAGACAGAATAAATTTAAAAGACGCAAAAGCTTCATATGAAAAAGAACTAAAAAATATAAATCCTCAAAATCAAGCATCAGAGATAACTATTAAAGATAGCAATTTTAGTATTAATAATGGAGATATTGTAATAGCAGCAATCACTTCATGTACAAACACATCTAATCCAAGTGTTATGATTGCAGCGGGTTTGGTTGCAAAAAAAGCTAGAGAACTTGGTTTAAAAAGTAAACCATGGGTTAAAACATCTTTAGCTCCAGGCTCAATGGTTGTAACAGAATATTTAAAAAATTCTAACCTCTTAAAGCCAATGGAGGAATTGGGTTTTCATAACGTTGGCTATGGTTGTGCTACATGTATTGGAAATTCTGGACCTCTAATCAAAGAAATTAGTGATGGGATCAAAGAAAATAATTTAATAGCAGCTTCAGTACTATCAGGAAATAGAAATTTTGAAGGGAGAGTTCATGCAGAAGTTAAACTAAATTATTTAGCCTCGCCTCCATTAGTTATAGCATATGCTATTGCGGGATCAATGAATATAGATATAACAACGGAGCCTATTTCTGTTACAGATGAAGGCAAAGAAATATATCTAAAAGATATATGGCCCTCTAATTCTGAGATCAATAAAATATTAAAATCCTCTTTAACTGCAGAACAGTTTAAAAAATCTTATGAAAATATATATGATGGTGAAAAAGAATGGAAAAATATAGATGTTACTGAGAACAATCAGTACGAATGGGATGAATCAACATATATAGCAAATCCGCCCTATTTTGACGATATGTGTGAACAGGATATAGTAATTGATGAAATTAAATCAGCTAGAGTTCTTGCATATCTTGGTGACTCTGTTACTACTGACCACATTTCACCAGCCGGAAATATTAAAGAAGATAGTCCAGCCGGCAAATACTTAATTAGCAAGAATGTTGACCCGAATCAATTTAATTCCTATGGTTCTAGAAGAGGAAATCATAAAGTAATGATGAGAGGAACATTTGCAAACATTAGATTAAAAAATAAACTAGTTCCTCATATTGAGGGTGGTTACACAATACATATACCAACAAATAAAGAAATGCCAATATTTGACGCGGCTATGGAATACAAAAAAGATTCAATTCCAACAATAATAATAGCTGGGAAAGAATATGGCAGTGGGTCATCAAGAGACTGGGCTGCAAAAGGCCCTAAGCTTCAAGGCGTAAGAGCTGTGTTAACTGAAAGCTTTGAAAGAATACACAGATCAAATCTTGTTGGCATGGGAATACTTCCACTTCAATTTAAAGACGGAGAAAGTGCAGAGTCACTTGGACTAAAAGGAACAGAAGAGTTTTCAATAAGCGGTATAAATAGTGGTGAAGCAAAAACCGTAAAAATTAAAGCTGAAAGCAATGAATCAACAATTGAATTTGAAGCAAACGTTAGAATCGATACCCCTCAAGAAATAAAATATTTTAAAAGTGGTGGAATTTTACAGTATGTTTTAAAACAGATTGCTGCCTAGCTAGACTTTATTTTATTCCGCCCTTTGTAAGGTCTAAAGGATCAAGAATTTTTTGTAATTCTTTTTTTGATAAATCTGTTTCTTTAATTGCAACATCAATTATTGGTAAACCTAATTTATAAGCTTTTTTTGCAATATAAGCACCCTTTTCATAACCAATAATTCTATTTAAAGCAGTTACTAAAATAGGATTTGAGTTAACGGAATTTTCAATATTTGATTTATTTACATGGAAATCAAGAATTGATTTTTTAGATAAACTTATTGCCGTATTAGAGATAATACTTGTGCTCTGAACAATATTATAAGCAATTACGGGCAATGTTACATTGAGCTGAAAATTACCAGACTGACCACAAATCATAATAGTTGTATCATTTCCAATGACTTGCGAGCAAGCCATAATAGCAGACTCTGGAATTACTGGATTAACTTTTCCTGGCATAATACTACTACCTGGTTGCAATGCTTTTAATGTAATATCTGATATTCCGGATCCTGGTCCAGAATTCATCCATCTCAAATCATTTGATATTTTAATCAATGAAACAGCAACAGATTTTAAATGTGAGCTATATAACACAATATCGTCCTGAGAACTCAAACCTTCAAATTTATTTTTCTTATTTACATAATTTAATTTATTTCCAGAATTAAGGGCTGCTAAAAATTCTTTTGGGAATTGTTTGTGCGCATTAATACCTGTGCCTACTGCAGTGCCGCCTATTGGAAGTCTTTTTACTCTTTTAAGACAACTTTTTAAACTGTCGATATTGTCATCAATTTGTGCTTTCCATGACGATATCTCTTGACCGAAAGTTATAGGCATGGCATCCATCAAATGTGTTCTTCCTGTTTTAACAATATTATTTAATTTTTTTTGCTTCTTACCTATGTCTTTAGACAAAATACTTAATGATGGCAATAATTTTGTTACTGCTTCTTTATATGCGCAATGACTTATTGCTGTAGGAATAACATCGTTAGAGCTCTGCGACATATTGACATGATCGTTTGGATGAATATCTGTTTTGAATTTAGATTTAGCAATATTAGATATTACTTCGTTTACATTCATATTTGTGCTTGTTCCTGAACCAGTCTGAAAAACATCTATAGGAAAATCTTCATGATCAAAATTTGATATTAAATATTCAGCACTCTTTATAATAGCTGTAGAGATTTTCATGCTTAATAATCCTAGTTTTGCGTTGGCTTTAGCTGCAGCAATTTTAACAAGCAGAAGACTTATAATAAATTCCTTAGGCATCACAAGATCGCTAATAATAAAGTTATCAACTGCCCGTTGTGTTTGAGCGCCATACAAAGCATTTTTAGGTATTTTAACTTCACCCATGCTATCGCTTTCTACTCTGAAATTATTCTTTGATTTCTTCATAATGAATGGTCTCTTATTTAACATTAATTATATAATTATAGTATAATCTAAACGTAAATTACTACTGCAAAGTTAAGAAATGGCAAATAAAAATATTGAATTCGCGTTAAAAGCAATATCTCCGATAGACGGAAGATATTCTAGTCAAATTGACCAGCAATTAAATGACATCAATAGTGAATATGGGTTAATCAAAAAAAGATTGTATGTGGAAATAAAGTGGTTTATTTTTTTATCAACACAGAAGCCAATAAAGAAAAAGTTTAGTTTAAATAAAGAAGAAAAAAACTACCTGCTAAACATTGACAAGAACTTTAGTATCAAAGACGCAGTTGAGATTAAAAAAATAGAAAAGACAACGAATCATGATGTCAAATCTGTTGAATACTATTTAAAAAATAAGTTTGATAAACACAAAACTCTAAAATTAAAGAAAGAATTAATACATTTTTGTGCTACCTCAGAAGATATTAATAATATTTCATATGCTTTAATGTTTATAGATACAAGAAAAATTCTTTTAAAAAAAATTAATGAGCTGCAAAATTTAATTCATAAATATGAAGATAAATATGCAAATACTCCTATGCTATCAAGAACCCATGGGCAGAAAGCTAGCCCGACAACATTTGGTAAAGAACTAAAAGTTTTTTCATCACGTATAAGTAAACAAGTAGCATATATGACTAAAAGAGAAGTATATGCAAAGATGAATGGTGCTGTAGGGAACTATAATGCGCACAATTTTGTTCTGCCTGAAATAAAATGGGATACTGAAACAAAGAAATTTTTGAATAGTATTAATTTGAAACAAAATGAGCATACAACGCAAATTGAAAATCATGATTGGCTTACAGAAGTTTTAAATGATATTGCTATGATATCAAATATTCTTTTAGATTTTTCAAGAGATATGTGGATATACATAATGCTTGATTATATAAAACAAAAAAATATCAAAACCGAAGTCGGGTCATCAACAATGCCACACAAAGTAAATCCAATTAATTTCGAGAATGCAGAGGGTAATTTAGAAATAGTAACGGCACTATCTCAATCTATTGGTAAAAAAATTATGATATCAAGATTACAAAGAGATTTAACAGACTCTACAGTATTGAGAAATTTAGGGACAATATATTCACACTTTTATATATCAATTTCATCATTAATTAAAGGAATGAAGAAAATAGATGTAAATATTGAAAAAATAAATGAAGATATTGATAACAGTTGGGAAATATTAGCAGAGCCTATTCAAACAATAATGAGATATCATAATGTTGAAAATAGCTATGACATTATAAAAGACGCAACTAGAGGCAAGGAAATCAATGAAAAAATAATTATCGAAATTATAAATAAATGTGACTTAAGCAATAATGTAAAAAATAAATTATTAAAATTAAAACCTAGAGAATACATTGGGCTTGCTAAAAAACTTACATTAAAAAAATTAAAATGAAATACTGCAGTACCAGAAACTCAAAATTAGATAAAAGCTTTGATCAAATTATTATTGAAGGACTTTCTTCGGATGGTGGGCTTTTTATGCCCAAAAAATGGCCTTTAATAAATACCAATGAAATATTTAATAATAAAAACATAACATATCCTGAACTTGCAAGTATAATTTTAAAAGAATTTGTAGGTGACACTATAAGTAAGAATGATCTTGAAAAAATAACGCAAGAGACTTATCAAGTATTTACAAATGATAAAGTTGCCCCTTTAATAAAAATTAGTGACAATAAATTTATTTTAGAATTATTTCATGGGCCAACCTTTGCTTTCAAAGACTATCCTTTACAATTACTAGGAAATTTATTTCAATATTATTTAAAAAATAAAAATAAAAATATAACAATTATTGGAGCAACATCTGGCGATACTGGATCTGCAGCAATTGATGCTTGTAAAGATAAGGATAATATCAATATTTTTATATTACACCCTAAAGATAAAACTTCAGAAATTCAAAGAAAACAAATGACTACGATAAGGACAAATAATGTTTTTAATATTGCTATTGATGGTACCTTTGATGATTGTCAAAACATTGTTAAATCTTTATTAGTGTCAAAAGATCTAAAAAAAATCACGGAACTTTCTGCAGTTAATTCTATTAATTGGGCTCGTATTGCATCACAGTCAGTTTATTTCTTTTGGTCATATATTCAATCAGCGCAATATGATAAAAAAGTTAATTTTATTGTTCCAACCGGAAATTTTGGTAATGTTTATGCAGCTCACATATCTGGATTAATGGGTTTACCAATAAATAAATTATATGTTGCAACAAATTCAAATGATATAATGCACAGAACTATTTCTAATGGCGATATGTCATTAAAGGACGTTAAAAGCACAATAAGCCCAAGTATGGATATACAGATATCAAGTAATTTTGAAAGACAGTTATTTGAATCTTTGGACTATGATTCAGATAAGTTAACAACTCTAATGGAAAATTTTCGAAAAAATAGGAGTTACAATCTGAAAGGTAAAATTCTTGATAACCTAAAATTATTTTATAAATCTAAAGGTATTAATGACAAGTTAACTTCGCAAACAATAAAAAAATTTTATGATGATTTTAAGTATATTTCAGATCCTCATACTGCTACAAGTTTAAATATTCTTGATGAATTAAATAATGATGATATCAATATAGCATTGGCTTGCGCTCATCCGGCAAAATTTCCTGATTCTATTAAAGATTCGATCAATATATTACCTGACCAACCTAAAAAACTAAAAGATTTATTAGCATTAGAAGAAAAGTATAGGGATTTAAATAACGATGTTAACGTAGTTAAAAACTATATTATTGATAATATAAAAAAACTATGATTCTAGCTCTTCAATTCTAATTTTTACTATTTTATCTTTCACAACATCTAGCTTTTCAATGCTCGACAAAGCTTCTACTATATTTTTTTCAAGCACTTCGTGAGTAACTAAAACAATTGGAACATTCTTGTCACTATCAACATCTTCTTTTTGTAGTATTGACTCAATACTTATAGATTTACTTCCAAAAATTTTTGTTATATCTGCTAAAACACCTGGCTTATTTGTAACTCTAATTCTCAAATAATATCTAGAAACTATATCATTTATATTTAATATATTTTTATTTACTAACTCCTTGTTTTGATAGCTTAATAAAGGAATCGTGTTGTTAGAGTTTGAATTTATTTTTCTAGATACATCTATTATGTCTGAAACTACAGATGATGCTGTTGCTAAACTCCCAGCTCCCGCACCATAATATAGTGTTGGTCCCGCTGCGTCTGAAGAAACTACGACCGCATTTTTAACACCATCTACATTAGCTATTAACCTTTTTTCTGGGATCAAGCAAGAGTGCACTCTTAACTCTATACCGTCATTATTTTTTCTTCCAATTGCAAGGTGTTTGATTGCATAACCTAATTCTTTAGCATAATTTAAATCATCTAGCTCAATGTTTTCGATACCCTCTACATATATTGAATCAAAATCAAGCGGAATGCCAAAGCAAATAGATGATAAAATTGTAAGTTTATGTGCAGCGTCTATACCGCCAACGTCAAATGTTGGATCTGCTTCAGCATAACCTAAATCTTGTGCTTCTTTAAGTACAATATCGAAATCTTTTTTTGATTTTAACATCTCTGTTAAAATATAGTTTGTAGTTCCATTTATTATTCCAGCAATCCATTTTATATCATTTCCATTTAGCGATTCTCTTACAACTCTAATAATAGGTACTGCTCCAGCAACAGAAGCCTCATAATAAACATCACAAGTATTTTTTTCTGAAGTTTCTGAGATTTTATTTCCATGAAGAGCTATTAACGCCTTATTCGCTGTAACAACATGAATTTTCTTGTTAAGAGCAGCTGTTACTAACTCTTTTGCAACTGTTTCACCACCTATTAATTCAACAAGAATATCTAAATCTTCGTCTTGTACCATTTTTAAAGGATCAGAATAAAATTTATAGTTTTTTATATCACAATCTCTCTTTTTGTCTTTTTTTGCAGCTGAGACGCACGTGACGCTAATTTCAAAACCTGATCTTTTCTCAATCTCTTCTTTATTATTAGATAAAAGATTAATTACTCCGCTTCCAACTGTTCCTAGACCGCAAACACCAATTTTTATTTTATTTTTTTTCATAATAACTATTATTATATAATATTTTTTAAATTTCTTACAGCTTGCTTAGTTCTTTGTTCATTTTCTATCAAACTAAATCTTACAAAATCATCACCGTGCTTACCAAATCCTATGCCAGGCGATACCGCAACATTAGTTTCTTTTAAAATCATTTTACTAAACTCTAAGGACCCCATTGATTTAAATTTTTCTGGTATTTGAGCCCAAACAAACATAGTTGCTTTTGGTGGTGTAACATCCCAACCAATATCATTCAGACCCTTGCAAAGTGAGTCTCTTCTACTTTTGTACATTAATCTTATATCTTCAACACAATCCTGTGATCCTTCTAAAGCTGCTATTGCTCCAACTTGTAATGGGGTATAAGTTCCATAATCCATATATGATTTTATTCTAGATAATGCATTAACAAGTTTTTTATTTCCACACATAAAGCCAATTCTCCAACCAGGCATATTATATGATTTAGATAACGTATAAAATTCTACGGCAATATTTTTTGATCCACTTACCTGAAGTAAAGATGGAGCCTTATAACCATCAAAAACTATATCTGCATATGCAATATCATGAACTAAATAAATATTATACTTTTTTGCAATTCTAACTAGTTCTTTTAAAAAGTTTATATCAACACATTTTGTTGTAGGATTAGAAGGAAAATTTGCGATAATCATTTTTGGTGTTGGCCATGAATTATTAATTGCTGTATCTAATGATTTAAAAAAAATTTCACTGTCATCCTGAACCTTAATATATATTATTTCTGCACCGGCAATGACAGCACCGTATGGATGAATAGGATAAGCAGGGCTTGGCACAATAACAGAATCACCATGATTTAATGTTGCTAATGCTAAATGAGCTAATCCCTCTTTTGAACCAATTGTAACTATAGCCTCTTCCTCAGGATCTATGTCAACATTAAATTTCTCTTTATACCAATTAGATATTGCTTTTCTTAACCTTGGAATTCCTTTTGATGTAGAATATCTGTGAACACTATCTTTTTCAGAACATTCCTTCATTTTATTTATAATATGCTCAGGGGTTTTTTGATCCGGGTTACCCATTCCGAAATCTATAATATCATCGCCGTTTTTTCTAGCAATAACCTTAAGCTCATTTACGATATTAAAAATGTATGGTGGCAGTCTATTTATTCTGTAAAATTCTTCTGACATTGAAAGTAACTATTTAGATTTTTTTTATGCTATATTTATCAGATGAAATTTAATGAGCAAATTTTAGAAAAAGATACAAATATCATAAAGTCTTACACAACTAATTCCATAACCATTCTTGATAAAAAATATAACTATAATGTAATAGTTCCTCCTAATAAATCTGTAAAAAAGTGTAGTAAAAATGCAAATAATATTACAAAAGAATTTATTATAGAAGTTTTAGCTGATAATTTAAACTTTGTAATAATAGGTATAAATAATACAGGTACCCTTAACAAAACACCAATTATTTCAGAATTAAATCAAAAGAATATAGGTGTTGAGATAATGAATATCAGCTCTGCGTGCAGTAGCCACAATATTCTACTAGCAGAAAAGAGGAATTTTATAAGTATCTTTCTTTTTGAATAACTTATGGTATATATTTTTCTGGGTCGACAGACTTTCCATTTTTTCTTATTTGAAAATGCAAAATTGGTTTAATAGAGTCAGTATCTCCTAAATTTGCGATGACTTGACCCTTTTTAACACTTGTATTTTCTTTTACCAATATTTTACTAGTATGGGCATATGCCGATAAATATGTATCATTATGTTTAATAATAACCAGTTTTCCATATCCTTTTATACCATTTCCAGTGTATACGACAATTCCGTCAGATGCTGAATATACTTTGTCTCCTATATTCCCAGAAATATCAATACCCTTCTTTCCAATATCACTGTATGAATAACCTTTTGATATAGTGCCATTATGAGGCCTAACCCATAATAAATTTGTTTTAAATTTCTTTTTAGGTTTGCTAGATAAAATATTTTTTTTTCTAAACTTATTTGATTTAATTATAATCGTATCGCCAACTCTGATTTTATAAGGTTTTTTTATATTATTCCATTTAGCAATTTTTTTATAACTTACATCATACAAAAAAGAAATCGATGATAGAGAATCACCTTCTTTTACAATATATATATCACCTGATTCTTCTGCTTTTCTTGATTTAAGGCCATAGGTAAAATAAATTTTTTCTTTTCTTGGTTTTTTATCTGGTAGTGATTTTTTTTGTCCGTGATTATAAATTTTTGTACAGCCGTAAGTATTAAAAATTAAAAATAAAATTATTGATACTGATAAAAAATTTTTTTTAAACATAATATTTCACGAGAACTTATAATAAATTAAAAATAGAAGTAAAATTGTTAATATAGTACCAATATATTCAAAATATTTTTTTAATTTATTGGCAATACTAAGACCAAAATAATTAAAAATTGCTGCAACAAGAAAAAATCTTATACCTCTTCCAATAAATGATGAAATGATAAACGGTAGTAATGCAAGGGACATATAGCCTGCGATAATTGTGAATGCTTTAAATGGCAAAGGTGTAAAACCTGCAATTATCATTATAAGAACACCATGCTTTAAAAATAAACTTTTGACCTCTATAAAAACACTTTCGTTAATAATATTTTTAAGAAAGGATATTTCGTATAAATATATCCCGATTAAGTAACCAACCAAACCTCCTAAAACTGAAAAAAATGTTGTCTTAAGAGCAATATCAATCCAATTATATTTTTTTGTTAATGCAATTGGAGCTAACAAAACGTCTGGTGGTATCGGAAATATAAATGACTCTATGAAACTAATAAAATATAAGTATTTTGTAACATTCTTTTTTTTTGCAAGTTCTATAATATAATCATATAGACGAGTAAATATTCTCATGTGGTAATTCCCTCTAATAGTGGAACAAATTTTACAATTCCATGAACCTCTTCGTGAAATTTTTTTTCAGATCTGACAATGGATTTTAGGTATTGTTTTCCATTTTTTTCTACAGGGCAGATAAGAACACCTTGATTTGGATTTAACTGCATAATAAGGTCATCTGGAACTTCTTTTGCACCTGCTGTAATAATAATACCATCAAATGGAGCTTTATGTGGCCAACCTTTATTGCCATCTGAATATTTAGTATAAATATTTTGAAACCCAACTTTTTTAAATACCTCGACTGATTTTTTGTGGAGCAATTCTATACGCTCTATTGTAAAAACTTTATCCACTAACAAAGCTAAAATAGCTGCTTGATATCCTGAGCCGGTTCCAATTTCTAATACGCGCTTAGGTTTATGTTTTATTAATATTTCTGTCATTTTAGCAACAATTAAAGGGTGGGATATTGTTTGTGATTTACCAATTGGTAGAGCTGTATTATCGTAAGCTTTACTTGATATTGCCTCATCCACAAATATATGCCTAGGAATTATTCTCATAACTTTAAGAACTTCATTATCAATAATACCCTCTTTTTGAAGTTGCTTTACCAACCTATCTCTTGAGGAATCAGAAGTCATTCCAGTACCAGAAAATTTTTCAAAATTTAATTTCATCGCTAATCAATTTTATTTAATAAATCTTTGTTCGTTAAGTCATAACAAATCGGAGATATAGATACATTATTATTACTTATAGCATAAAAATCTGTGCCTTGTTTATAGTCAATTGGAGCTCCAGCTGCACCAATTTTGTAGTAGTCAGTTTTGTCAATTTGAGTAGCTGGAACAGGCAATCCTCTTTTACCTAGTCGAGTATATTCAACATTCAATTTATCTGTCTTATAGTCAGGAATATTAATATTCAACAATGTGTTCTTTGAAAAAATCTCGTGATGAATTATTTCTTCTATACAATCTGAACTTAGTATTGCAGCATTTTCTACACTAATATTATTATGTGAAACTAAAGATATTGCTATAGGAGAAAGATCTAAATGCCTTCCTTCAAGAGCGGCAGCTACAGTCCCAGAGTAAATAACATCATCACCTAAATTAGCACCAAGATTAATACCAGATACAACAATGTCTATTTCTTCATTAATCAAGCAAGATAGAGCAATATGAACACAATCTGCAGGTGTTCCGTCGACAGCGTAATGATTTTTTTTTATTTCTTCTACTTTAATGTCTTTTCTAACAGAAAGAGCACTACTTCCAGCACTATGGTTAATAGTTGGGGCCGCAAGGTAGATATCATGTTTTTTTTCTAATTCTTTTGCTAGGGATTGAATACCACTTGCGAAATAACCGTCATCATTGGACAATAATATTTTCATATGTGATGATTATACTTAAATTATGATTTAGATGAAGTGTTATGATAGAAAATAATATAATAGGAATTTGTAAACCTGGTTTTCAAAAGAAAAGGTACCAAAAACTTAAAAAAGGTGAGCTAAATATTGCTTTTGAAATTGATTTGCATGGAAAAAATCTGATTGAAGCAGAGAATTTTCTTGATATTTGGCTTCCAAAATTACAAATGGAAGACAACTTAGTTGGTATTATTATTCATGGGAAAGGTTATGGCTCAGGACTAGAAGGTCCAAAACTAAAAAGCTTTGTAGACCAATATTTACAGTACAATCCAAATGTATTAGCTTATCATTCTGCAATTCAAAAAGATGGTGGGACAGGCGCAGTATATGTTCAACTTAAAAATATAAATTGATAAATTAACCAATATGAAGAAAAAGATATATAGCTGTATGGATGATTATGATCCTAACTCAATACTAGTTGAGGACGCGTTAAAAAAAATTGAAAAACTAGCAAAAAAAATAGACTCGTATGAGTATGTTAGTCTTGAGCAATCTTATAATAGAGTTGTTTTCGAAAATATAAAATCAAAATTTAAAGTTCCAAATTATAATAATTCTGCTATGGATGGATATGCATTAAATATAAAATATTTTAAAAATGGCGAAAAAAAATTTAAAGTTATAGGAACAGCGCTTGCTGGTTTACCATTTAAAGGTAGGATAAAAAAAAATGAATGTATAAAAATCATGACGGGAGCTGTTTTACCAAAAGATTGTAATATAGTAATAATGAAAGAAGAAGTCGATGATGTAGATAACACAAATATTAAAATAAATTCTAAAAATGTAAAATTAAATCAAAATATACGTTTTGCTGGTGAAGACATTAAACCTAATAAGGTAATAATTAAAAAATTTCATGTTATTAATTCTTCATCTATGGGTCTTCTTGCCTCTCAAGGTATTCATAGAATAAAAGTTTTTAAAAAACCCGTTGTTTCATTTTTTACATCCGGTGATGAAGTAGTTTCAATAAATAAAAAACTTTCATTTGGAAAAGTATATGATAGTAATAGGTTTACATTATATGGAATGTTAAAAAAACTTGATGTTAATATAATTGATCTAGGACATGCAGAAGACAACAAAAAAGATATTAAAAATAAATTTAATAATGCGATCAAAAAATCAGATATTGTTATTTCTACTGGTGGTGTATCTGTTGGTGATGCAGATTATATTAAAGATGTTGTAAGATCACTTGGTAACATAAATTTTTGGAAAGTTGCAGTTAAGCCAGGTAGACCTCTAGCCTTTGGAAGAATAAAAGATACAGTTTTTTTTGGTCTTCCAGGAAACCCAGTGTCAGTTATGATTACTTTTCTTTTATTTGTTTTGCCTGCAGTGTGTCGACTTTCTAACAAGGAGCACGAGTTGAAAACTGAAAATGCTATTCTTAAATCAAATCTAAAAAAACGAAAAGGTAGAGCTGAATTTCAAAGAGGTATATTACTGTCTAAAAATAATAAAAATTATGTTACAACTGTTGGAGAGCAAGGCTCCGGAATATTAAGTTCAATGAACGATGCAAATTGTTTAATATATCTTCCTTTTGATAAAGGCGCTTCAAAAAAAGATGATATTGTTAAAATTATAAAATTTAAAGATTATATTTAAGTATTTTTTTCGACCCATTTTTCTCTATTATCTGAATAGAATTCTTTTTTCCATAATGGTGCATTATGTTTTAAGTCCTCCAATATATATTTAACTGCAGAAATGCATTGTTTTCTGTGTTTTGCCCAACAAGATACAACCACGAGACAATCTGTTGGAACAACTTCACCAACTCTGTGCGCTATAAATGTATTATGCAACATAAAATCTTTATTAACTTCGTTCACAAGTTTTTCTAAATAATATTCTGTCATTTTCGGGTAATATTCCAAAGTCATTGATTTTATGTCATCTCTAAATTCATTTGTTTTTCTCATGTACCCTATAAAAATACTTTGGCCACCAGACAGCTCTAAGTCACAATTATTAATTTCATAATTACTAATAAGTTTATATGGATCAACTTTTTTTGAAAACAATGTTACTGAGCTCATAATTTTATTTAAAAATGGTAAATTTATTGTTTATTGTATATTTCATAAATAAATAATATTATCACCTTATGAAAGAAAAAATTACACTAAATATTGCAATACTTACAATTTCTGACTCCAGAACCCCGGAAACAGACAAATCTGGAAATATTCTAAAAAAATTAGTAGAAGAGTCAGGACATAATATTACAGATAAAAACATTGTTAAGGATAATATATATGCTATTAGAAATATTATATCTACTTGGATAGATGATAAAAAAACCGATGTTGTTATCACAACTGGTGGTACTGGTGTTACAGGTACAGATGGCACTCCTGAGGCGGTGAGTGTTTTGCTTGATAAAAAAATTGAGGGTTTTGGGGAAATATTTAGAAACTTGTCCTATCAAAAAATAAAAACTTCGACTATTCAATCAAGAGCTATAGCTGGTGTAGCAAATTCAACGTACATATTTTGCCTTCCTGGTTCCCCAGGAGCATGCAAAGATGCCTGGTTAGATATAATACAATACCAATTAGATTCTAATCATAAACCATGTAATTTGGTTGAACTCATCCCCAGGCTCAAAGACTAGCCGCCAATATATGACATTTCTGCTTTTTTGATAACTTTATAATTTCTATTTGTCACTCTTTCTTCAGAGTATCTATCATCTCTTTGAGACCACATTTCAATTAAATATTTTTGTATTTCGCTATCTGACCTGGGGGATCTAACTAAACTTTTAATATCATATGATTTATCTGCAAATAAACATGTAAAAAGCTTACCTTCAGCTGTCAGTCTAATTCTTGAGCAATCTCCACAAAAAGGATTAGATATTGAGCTAATAATTCCAAATTCACCACCGCTATAAGACCATCTTTTTGCTACTTCGCTATTATAATTTTTTTTCATAGGTCTAACTTCATATTTATTTGAAATAATATGAATAATATTATCAAGAGAAGTGACTTGTTCCTTATTCCAAAAATTTACATTTCCTACATCCATGAATTCTATAAATCTAACAATACATCCAGATCCATAAAAATGGTCTAACATTGGCAAAATATCGTGGTCATTTACATCTTTTTTGACAACCATATTAATTTTTATATTTTTAAAGCCTGCTTTTTTTGCGTTGTCGACTCCTGACAGTACGTCTTTTGGAGCATATTTACTTCCGCTAATGCTGCCAAACCTTTCTATACTTAAGGAATCTAAACTTATTGTTATCCTATCTAACCCAGAATTTTTTAGAGTCAAAGCCTTTTTTTCTGTTAGCAAAACACCATTTGTAGTCATGCTTATGTCAGTAATACCATCAATATTTTTAATATTTTCTATCAATGCATGGATATTATTTCTTAACAAAGGTTCTCCGCCAGTTAAACGTACTTTTCGAACTCCAAGTGAAGCAAGAATTTTTGTTAGTCTGATAATCTCCTCAAAACTTAGTATTTCTTTTTTTTTAAAAAATTTGTAATTTGAATCAAATACTTCTTTAGGCATACAATATGCACATCTAAAGTTACATCTGTCTGTAACTGAAATTCTTACATCTCTAAGTTTTCTTGAAAATTTATCTGTAATATTCATTTTTTAAATAGTATTTGTGGAGCTAGGCGGTCTCGAACCGCCGACCCTTTGCATGCCAT
>CESO01048381.1_pt1 | contig 48205 bp, 43 predicted proteins | sample 356341 | NCBI WGS metagenome assembly CESO01 (sample SAMEA2621812, study PRJEB7988) | marine metagenome | biome: marine biome (ENVO:00000447); feature: deep chlorophyll maximum layer (ENVO:xxxxxxxx); material: "saline water (ENVO:00002010), including plankton (ENVO:xxxxxxxx)" | depth 35 m | reverse complement strand
TACTGCCCTTGGGGGGCTGGGCAAGCAGCCCCCCTTGGCTCGCCGCGAAGGCGAAAAGCGAACCTGACCAACACAGGGAGTGCTGATGAAAACAAGGCGCTCACACACAAAACCCAACAAAAACGCGCAGCAAAATATTCGCTTAAGCCGATCTTAAGATTCACCCGCCATTCTCCTCCCCAACATGAGGAGGAAGGCCATGTCACAGACCCCGGTTCCACAGGCTCGACAACTCGCCCGCCTGGGCGATGACGCCGCCCTGCTGCACGCTCCCCAGCACCCAGACTGCACGCTGCGGTCGCGGCTGGAGAGCTTTGTTCACGATTGTTTTGCCGACACCTACGGCGCCAACGTCCGCCAGTTCATGCCGGAGCTGCTCGGCCTTTGCCAGCAGGGCGCATTGCAGGCCGGTGTGGGTATCCGCGGCGGCGCCAGTGGCCCGCTGTTTCTCGAACACTATCTGGATCAGCCGGTGTGCGACGCCATTCGTCAGCACACCGACCTGCCGGTAAACCGCGAGCAGGTGGTGGAAGTCGGCAATCTGGCCGCACTGGCTCCCGGAGCCGGGCGCCTGCTGATCATCGCGCTGACCCACTACCTGGCGACCAGCGGGTACACCTGGGTGGTCTTCACCGGCACACCGATGCTGCTCAACAGCTTCCAGCGCCTGACCCTGAGCCCGATTGATCTGGGCCCGGCCGACCCGCTGCGCCTGGGGGAAGCCCGCCTGGAGTGGGGCAGCTACTACGCCACCCGCCCCCGGGTAATGGCCGGCTATATCCCCGAAGGCTTCAACCAGCTGCAGCGCCGCGGCCTGTTCGAGCGCATGCGCTACCAACCCGATTACCTGCAAACCGGCCTGGAGATCGCTAATGATTGCGCCTGAGACGCTCTGGCACAGCCTCGACCGTTTCGCGGCCGAGCGCCCCAACAAGCTCGCGCTGAGCGACGAGCAGGGCAGCATCAGCTACGCCGAGCTGCCCGCCGAGATCCAGCGCCGGGCCGAGCACCTGCGCGCGGTCGGCTGCCGCTGCGTGGCGCTGGCCCTGCCCAACGGTCGCGAGTGGCTGTTGTGGGATCTGGCGATTCTCAAGGCCGGCCTGATCTGCGTGCCGATTGCGCCGTTCTTTACCCGTCAGCAGCGCGAGCACCTGCTGCGCAGCGCCGGCGTCGACACCGTGCTGGGCATGGCCGACGACAGCGCCGAGCTGCTGGCACAGGGCTTTGCCGCCACTTCGCTGGGCTGGCAACGGGCACCGATGGGCGTCGGCATCCCGGCCGGCACCGCCAAGATCACCTTTACCTCCGGCACCACCGGGACGCCCAAGGGCGTCTGTCTGTCTGCCGAAGCCATGCTGCAGGTCGCCGACAGCCTGCGTGAGGCCTGCTCGCCGGTTGATCCGCAGCAGCACCTGATTCTGCTGCCGCTGGCCGTGCTGCTGGATAATCTGGGCGCCATCACCGCGCTGCTCAACGGCGCCAGCATCAGCGTACCGACCGACACCGGCCTGCAGGGCGCGCAGATCAATCCGGCCCGGCTGCTGACGGTGCTGAACCAGAGCCAGCCGCACAGTCTGATTCTGGTGCCGCAGCTGCTGCAGGGTCTGCTGCAGGCCGCCGACGCCGGAGCGCCACTGCCGCGCAGCCTGCGCTTTGTTGCTGTCGGCGGTGGCCGGGTTGCACCATCATTGCTGGAGCGGGCAGCCAGACACGGCTTGCCGGTGTTCGAGGGCTATGGCCTGTCCGAATGCGCGTCGGTGGTCTGCCTCAATCGTCCGGGCTACAACCGCCCGGGCACCGTCGGCCAGCCGCTGCCGCATGTACAGATTCGCCTTGCCGATGACGGCGAGATCTTGGTCCGCGGCGCCCGCGCGCTGGGCTATCTCGGCGAGCCGCCGCTGACCGCCGACGAGTGGCCGACCGGTGATATCGGCAAGCTGGAGGATGGCTACCTGAGCATTCTCGGCCGCAAGAAGAACCAGTTCATCACCGCCTATGGCCGCAACGTCAATCCCGAATGGGTCGAGGCCGAGGTCGCCGCCCATCCGGCGATTGCCCAGGTGCTGGTGTACGGCGAGGCGCTGCCGGTCAACGTGGCACTGATCGTGCCACGCAGCCCGGCCTTCCGCGTAACCGATATCGAAGAGGCGATCGCCCAGGCCAACAGTCGCCTGCCCGACTACGCCCGCATCGGCCCCTGGCTGACCGCCCGCGAACCCTTTACCCCCGACAACGGCCTGCTGACCAGCAATGGTCGCCTGCGTCGTGAGCAGATCATTGAACACTACCGTGCGGCCCTGCTGGGCCTGCTGACCGAGGACATTGCACTATGACTTTCTTTGAACAACTGCAAAGCGAAACCGTAAACGAACGCGAATACCTGTTCAGCTCACCGCTGATCCAGGCCGCCCTGCGCGGCGAGGTACAACGCCACAGCTACATCGCGTTTCTGGCCCAGGCCTTCCATCACGTGCGTCACACCGTGCCGCTGCTGATGGCCTGCGGCGCCAGGCTGGACAGCGACCACGAATGGGTGCGCGAGGCCATGGCCGAGTACATCGAGGAGGAAATCGGCCATCAGGAGTGGATTCTCAACGACATCCGCGCCTGCGGTGGCGACGCCGAGGCGGTCCGCCACAGCACGCCGGCGCTGGCCACCGAACTGATGGTCAGCACCATGTACGACCGCATCAACCGGCTGAATCCCATGTCCATGCTGGGCATGGTGTTCGTGCTCGAAGGCACCAGCATCGCGCTGGCCACCCAGGCCGCCGGCAGCCTCAAGGAAGGCCTCGGCCTACCGCCGCTGGCATTCAGCTACCTGACCTCGCACGGCTCGCTGGATCTGGAGCACATGAAGTTCTTCGAGCAACTGGTCAACCGCATCGACAACGACGCCGACCGCACCGCCGTGCTGCACACCGCCAAGGTGATCTACCGGCTCTATGCCGACATGTTCCGCAGCCTGCCGGGCTCGGTCGAGGAGGAGGTGCGCCATGCAGCTGTCGGCTAGTCGTGTACTGCTGACCGGCGCCACCGGCGGCATGGGCCGCGCCATCGTAGCCGCGCTCTGCGCGCGCGGGGCGCAGGTGCTGGTGGTCGGCCGACAAGATAAGGCCCTGCAGGCCCTGGTGGAGCGCAATCCGTCCCAGGTCAGCTGTCTGCAGGCCGATCTGCGTCAGCCGGCCGACCGCGCCAGCGTGCTGCGCCGGGCGCAGCAGATGGGAGACATCAACCTGCTGATCAACGCCGCCGGCATCAACCACTTCGGCCTGTTCGAGAACATGCAGGAGCAGGCCATCAATGATCTGATCGAGACCAACCTGACCGCCACCCTGCAGCTCACCCACGGCCTGCTGCCGCTGCTGCGCAGCCAGCCGCAGAGCTGCGTGGTCAATATCGGCTCGACCTTCGGCTCGATCGGCTACCCCGGCTTCAGCGTCTACTGCGCGACCAAGTTCGCCCTGCGCGGCTTCTCCGAAGCACTGCGCCGCGAGCTGGCCGATACCAATGTCGGCGTTCTTTACCTAGCGCCGCGGGCGACCCGCACCGAGATGAATAACGCGGCGGTCGAGGCGATGAACGCCGAACTGCAGGTCAACATGGACAGCCCCGAGCTGGTCGCCGAGCGATTGGTTCAGGCGCTGGATGCCGATCTGCGCGAGGTGCATCTGGGCTTTCCCGAGCGCCTGTTCGTGCGCCTGAACGGGATTCTGCCGCGGCTGGTCGACAAGGCCCTGCGTCGCCAACTGCCAACCATCCAGCACTACGCCACCCCCGCTGCCCACACCAAGGAGCACTGATCATGTCCATCTGGATTCGTTATCTCGTTGCCGGCCTGCTGGCCGGCTTCAGCCTGAACATCCTTGCCGCCGATATCGCTCCGCTGCAGCAACGCTGGGCGGAAATTCAGTACCAGCTGCCGGAAGACCAGAAGGCGGACGCCTTCGAAGCCCTGGCCGCCGAAGCCGAGCAGGCGCTGGCACAGGAGCCCGATGACGCCCCGCTGCTGATCTGGCGCGGCATCATTCTCAGCAGTTGGGCCGGCGCCGACGGCGGCCTGGGTGCGCTGGGCAAGGTCAAGGAGGCCAAGAGCCTGCTCGAACACGCCCTGCGAGTTGACCCGCAGGCCCTGCAGGGGTCGGCCTACACCAGTCTGGGTGCGCTCTACTATCAGGTGCCGGGCTGGCCGATCGGCTTTGGCGACGACGAGCAGGCCGAGGCGCTGCTGAAGCAGGCGCTGGCACTGAATCCGGACGGCATCGACAGCAATTACTTCTGGGGCGATTACCTGATCGATCAGAAGCGCTATGCTGAAGCCCGCGCCGCGCTGCTCAAGGCCCAAGCCGCTGCCCCGCGCCCGGACCGTCCGCTGGCCGATCAGGGCCGTCAGGCCGAGATCCGCGCACGATTGGACAAGATCGCCAACAGGTAACCCATGCGACTGCTGCTGGTTGAAGACGATAGCTCCCTCGCCGAGGGCATTCTTACCTCGCTCAAGGGCGAGGGCTATACCCTCGACTGGCTGCAGGACGGCGCCAGCGCACTGCATGCCCTGAGCAGCGAGCCCTTTGATCTGGCCATTCTGGATCTGGGCCTGCCGCGGATGGACGGCCTGCAGGTGCTGCGCGAGCTGCGCGACCGTCATCAGGCCGTGCCGGTACTGGTGCTGACCGCCCGCGATGGCGTGCAGGACCGCATTGCCGGCCTGGATGCCGGCGCCGACGATTACCTGATCAAGCCGTTCGACAGCGCCGAACTGAAGGCCCGCATCCGTGCCCTGCTGCGGCGCAGCGCCGGGCGCGCCGAGCCGCTGATCCAGCTGCGCGGCGTCACCCTCGACCCGCAACGCCAGCAGGTCAGCTTCGAAGGCCGCAACGTCAATCTGTCGCGCAAGGAGTTCATCCTGCTGCATGAACTCATGGCCCAGCCGGACCGGGTGCTGACCCGTGATCGGCTGGAGCAGGCGCTCTACGGCTGGAATGAGGAAGTCGACAGCAACACCCTGGAAGTCCATATCCACCACCTGCGGCGCAAGCTGTTCAGCGGCCTGATCCGCACCCTGCGCGGGGTCGGCTACATGATAGAGCGCGACGCATGAAATCCATCCGCAAACGCATTCTGATCCGCGTGCTCGGCCTGCTGGTCATCGGCACCCTGATCATGGGCTGGGCCAGCCACCACGACTCTACCCACGAGGTCGAAGAGCTGTTTGACGCTCAGCTGGGGCAAAGCGCGCGGGTACTGATCGGCCTGCTTGGCGCATCGCAAGGGCAGATGTCGACTGAACAACTGGCCCAGGCACTGCTGGAAACCACCGGCGAGCACCCCAAGCTCGGCCACCGCTATGAGAGCAAACTGGCCTTTCAGGTGCGCAACGCCAGCGGCACCGTGATCGCCCGATCGTTCAACGTGCCACCGCTGACCGACGCCGACTGGCAGCCGGGCTTTGCCGATCTGCAGCAAGACAACCGCCAATGGCGTGGCTACGTGCTCGACTCCCACGAGAGTGGGCTGGCGGTCTGGGTGGGCGAGCGCAGTGATGTACGCGGCGAGCTGGTCGACAAGATCGTGCGCGGCACGCTGGTGCCAGACCTGCTGGGTATTCCGCTGATGGTGCTGCTGGTGTGGTTTGCCATCGGCTCCGGGCTCAAGCCGCTGGACGAGCTGGCGCGGCTGATCCGCCTGCGCGAACCCAACAGCCTGCAACCCATCGTGCTCAGTGATCTGCCCAGCGAGCTGGAACCGGTGCAGGCCGCGCTGAATCGCATGCTGGAGCAGCTGCACCAGTTACTGGCCCGCGAGCAGCGCTTTATCGCCGATGCCGCCCATGAGCTGCGTACCCCGCTGGCGGTACTGAAAATACACGCCGAAAACGCCATGCAGGCCACTGACCCGGGCGAACGCGAGCAGGCGCTACAGCATCTGCGCCAGGGCGTCGAACGGGCCACCCGACTGATCTCGCAAATGCTGACACTCGCCCGGCTGGCCGATGATCAGCAGCGCCAGCGCAGCCCGGTCGCCTTGCTGGAAAGCTGCCGCGATGAAGTCGCCGAACTGCTGCCGCTGGCGTTGCGGCGCAATCAGGAGCTGGAGCTGATCAGCGACAGCGGCTTGCCGGCACAGGTGGAGATGGAGCCGGGCAGCCTCGGCATGCTGCTGCAAAATCTGGTCGGCAATGCCATCCAGCACGCGCCGGACGGTGGCCGGGTGCTGGTCAGCCTGCAACGCCGAGCCGATCAGTTGCTCTTGCGGGTCGAAGACAGCGGTGACGGCGTACCCAAGGGTGACCGCGAGCGCCTGCTGGAGCGCTTCCACACCCAGGGCAACAGCCAGGGCGCCGGGCTTGGCCTGTCCATCGTGCAGCGCATCATCGAGCGCCACCAGGGCAGTCTGTTACTCGGTGACAGTCCACTCGGCGGCCTGCTGGTGCAGATCAGCCTGCCCATCGAGCTGCCTGCGACCGGTTGATTGCGCATCATCACCCAGGCGCTGCGCACTGGCGTGCGGCGGCCACTTGGCCGATACTCCTGCGCACTTGAACAGCAGCCCAATAACAACAGGAGATCCGACCCATGACCACCTCGCGCTTCGACCTGACCGGCAAAACCGCCCTGATTACCGGCGCCTCCAGCGGTCTCGGTGCCCACTTCGCCCGCGTACTGGCTGCCGCTGGCGCACGCGTGGTGCTGGCCGCCCGCCGCGCCGATCGCCTGTCCGCGCTGGTGGACGAGCTCAAGCAACAGGGGCATGAGGCGATGGCGGTCACCATGGACGTAACCGACGCCGACAGCGTCGACGCCGGCTTCAGCGCTGCCGAGCAGGCCTTCGGCGTGTGCGACATTCTGGTTAACAACGCCGGGATTGGCGATCCGGTGCCCTTCCTGAACATGGACGAAGGCAACTGGCGCAGCATGCTCGACACCAACCTCGACGGTGCCTGGCGCGTCGCCCATCGCGGCTGCAAGGCGATGGCCGGCAGCGGCCAGGGCGGCAGCGTGATCAACATTGCCTCGATTCTCGGCCTGCGCGTCGGCAAGGCCCTGGCCCACTATGCCGTCGCCAAGGCCGGTGTGGTGCAATTGACCAAGGCCATGGCGATGGAACTGGCGAAGAACGGTATCCGCGTCAACGCCATTGCCCCCGGCTACTTCCGCACCGAAATGAATTCTGACTACTTCGATACCGAGCATGGCCAGACCTACGTGCGCAGCAAGGTCCCGATGGGCCGCCTGGGGCAGCTCGACGAACTCGATGGCCCGCTGCTGCTGCTCGCCAGCGAGGCGGGCTCCTTCATGACCGGCACCATCATCAACGTCGATGGCGGCCACGTAAACAACAGCCTCTGAAAAGCCCCGCCGGCGGCTGGCTCACAGCCGACCAAACCGCTATGGTCAAGGGTGCAGCTTCTGCCAGCGAGTCCAGATGACAGCACCCATGACCACACCCGAGCACACCCGCAACGGACGCATTGCCCTGCCCTTGGGCATGCTGCTGTTGACGCTGTGTTTTCTCTACCTGGGTATCAGTGCCTGGCAGGAACGCGACCGTACCTGGCGCGCGCAGCAATACGGCCGGGCCGAAGCGGCACTGCGTGACCTGCAGCAGGAACAGCAATCCCTGCGCCTGCAGGCTCGCATCGCCGCTTTCAGTCTCAGCGAGGACCCGGACACCCTTCGTCTGCTGCGCCGCATCAGCTATCTGGTCAGACTGCATGGCCTGCAAGATCCGGAAGTTGCGCGCCTGCGCAGCCAGTTGCAAGACGACCTGGGCGGCTTCTGGCAACTACTGCAGCAGGCCGGTGCCAAGGAACTGCAGATTCACCTGGCACCCGATGGCGTGGCGCTGCTGCGCATGCAGCGCCCGGAGCGTTGGGCCGACCCGCAGGACGCCCGGCGTTCATTGCTGCGCCGCAGCCAGCAAGAGGGCGCGACAGTCGACGGCTTGGCGCTCTATCCAGAAGGAGCCAGCGAGAGCGCAGTGGTCCCGGTGTTTGCCAGCCAGGCACCCAACAGCCGGGTGATCGCCACCTTGCAGGTCGGCTTTTCGGTCTTTGCCCAGCACCGTGACGATGGCCAACAGGCCCTGGCACTGCTGGTGCGACCCGCCGACAAGCTCGCCAGCACGCTGCCCAGCGTGCAAGCTGACCGCTGGCTGCTGGCCGACAGCCCCGGGCCAGTCAAGCTCGATGTTCTGCGCCGGGCCGCCCAGGCCCTGAACGGCGCCAACGGCCCACAACTGTTCAGGCACGATGATCGCGTCTGGCTGGCCGACCTGTTGCCACGGGCCGCGTACCGGGTTGAACCCAGTGCCGGACTCGACGACGCCGCTGTGCTGCTGTGGCGCGACATCAGCGACGCCTACGCCGACCACCGCAACGCCTTGCTGCGCCAGGCCGGCAAGTGGCTGCTGGCCTGGCTGGTCGCCATAACCCTGTTCACCCTGCTGTTGCTCTACAGTCGCAACACTGCCCGGCGGCAAATGGCCCAGCACGCTGAGGCCATCGATGCGCAAAGTCAGCGCCGCGAGCGCGATCGCCGCCTGCTGGAGATCATCAGCCGCTCCCAGTCGGACTACATCCAGCAGAATGACTTCGGCAACGGGCTGCAGCACCTGCTGGAACAGATTCTCGCCCTGACCCACTTTACCCGCGCCGACTTTCTGCAACCGCAGCCAGACGGCGACGGCAACCAGCGCCTGCACACGCTGAGCAGCACCAGCAGCGAGCCCCTGCCCGAAGCGCTGCAGCCCGGCCTGCAACGGGTGCTGCGCGACGCTCACCCCGAGCAGACCACCGCCAACCCGGACAAAGGCGCCCCCAGGAGCCTGATGCTGCCGCTGATCTTCGCCGGTCGGCAGCTGGGGGTGCTGCTGCTGTCCGGCGGCGAGCACCCCAGAGACCCGGCGCTACGCAGTTTTCTTGCCCCGCTGCAGACAGCACTCGGCCAACTGCTGCACGCCCAGCGCCAGCAGCAGGACAACGAGGCGATGCACCAGCGCCTCGAACGCCAGCGTCAGGCACTGCGGCAGCTCAACCGGCTGGCCGCCGACCCGGGTCTGAGCTTGCAGCAACGGCTGGTGCAGCTGCTGGATCTGGGCTGTGACTATCTGCGCCTGGACCTCGGCTTGGTCAGCCACATTCATGACGACCGCTATCGCGTCGAGGCCGCCAGCAGCAGCGAAGACGCACCGCCCGTCGGCACCCTGTTCGACGTTGAACAGACCTATTGCAGCCTGACCTGGCAAGCCAGCGACGTGCTGGCCATCGACCGTATGGGCCAGTCGCGTTTTAGCGGCCACCCCTGCTATAGCCAGTTCGGCCTGGAAAGCTATATCGGCGTGGCCCTGATCGTTGGTGGCCAGCGCTTTGGCACACTCAACTTTTCCAGCGCCAGCCCGCGTGCCCAGCGCTTTGATGAAGCCGATACCGACTTTGTCCGCCTGTGCGGGCGCTGGTGCGCCGGCCTGCTGGAGCAGGCTGCCGCCCAGCAGCAACGCGAGGCGCTGTTGCAGCGCTTCCACAAGCTGACCCTGCACCTGCCCGGCATGGTCTATCAGTATCAGGTCGATAGCAGCGGACACAGTTGGTTTCCGTACGCCAGTGCGGGCATCGCCAATATCTATGACCTGACGCCCGAGCAGGCCGCACTGGACGCGCAACCGGCGATTGACCTGATCCACCCCGACGACCAGTCGCAAGTGCAGGCAGATATCCAGCGCTCCAGTGTCGAACGTTCCGAATGGCGTTCCGAGTACCGTGTGCGCCACCCCAGGCTGGGCGAGATCTGGGTGGCCGGCTACGCCAGCCCGGAGCCACTGGAGAATGGCGACCTGGTCTGGCACGGGTTTATCGCCGACATCAGCGAGCGCAAGCAGATCGAACAGCGGCTGAACGAGGAGTGCGCGCGGCTGGCGCGGATCATTGATGCCACCCATGTCGGCACTTGGGAATGGCGCCTGGACGACAACACGTTAGAAGCCAGCCTGCGCTGGTACCAGATGCTCGGCTATTCGCCCGAGGAGTTGGCACCGCTGTCTATCGACACCTGGACCAACCTGATGCACCCGAACGATGTGCCAAGCATCCGCGCGCAGCTGTACGACCACCTGCGCGGTGGCAGTGACCACCTGAGCTACCTGTGCCGCGCACGGCATCGCGATGGCCGCTGGATCTGGGTACAGAGTCAGGGCCAGGTGACCGAACGGGACGCGGCAGGACGCGCCCTGGCCATGAGCGGCATTCACAGCGACGTCAGCGCCGAAGTGCGCGCCAGCGAAGAGGTGCGCGAAGCACGTACCTATCTGAGCGCCGTGATCAACGCATCCACCGAAGTGGCCATTATCGCCACCGACCCGGACGGCCTGATTACCCTGTTCAACAGTGGTGCACAGCGGCTGCTGGGCTACAGCAGCAAGGAGGTAGTCGGCAGCGCCACGCCAATGCAGTTCCATCTGCCAAGCGAGTTAGCCGCACGCAGCAGTCAGCTCAGCGCCAGCAGCGGACAGCCGATCGAAGGCCTGGAAATCTTTCTGCACGAGCCTCGCCAGGGCAAGTCCGATGTACGCGCCTGGACCTATGTGCGCAAGGACGGCCGTGAACGCCAGGTGCGCCTGACGGTCACCCGCATTGCCGACGACAACGGCCAGTTGATCGGCTTTCTCGGCATGGCCAGCGATATCACCGAGCTGATCTATACCAGCCGGGCGCTGGCAAACAGCGAGTCACGCTATCGTGGCATGGTCAGCAACCTGCCTGGCGCGGTCTATCGTTGTCACGCCAACGAGAACTGGACCATGTCCTACATGAGCCAGGAAATCGAGCGTATCAGCGGCTACCCCGCAAGCGACTTTATCAACAACGCCCGGCGCAGCTACGCCAGCATTATTGTCCCCGAGGACCTGCCTCTCACTCTGCAGTGCCTGGCAGTGACGCCGGACAACCCCAACTTTGAACTCAGTTACCGACTTATCCACGCCGACGGCCACCAGGTTCAGGTGCGCGAGAAGGGGCGCGGCGAGTTTGCCGCCGACGGCCAGCTGCGAGGGTTTGACGGCTTTATCTGGGACGCCACCGAGCAGGCCCGGGTGGAGCAAATGAAGAGCCAGTTTGTGTCGACCGTCAGCCATGAACTGCGCACACCGCTGACCGCCATCATCGGCTCCCTCAGATTGCTCCACGGCGGCGCACTGGGTCAGGTACCCGAGAGCATGCAGGGTCTGCTGGACATCGCCGTGCAAAACAGCGAAAACCTGCACCGGTTGATCAACGACCTGCTGGACATGGACAAACTGAACGCCGGCAAGCTGCAGATTGAGCTTGTCCGCCAGCCCCTCGAGCCCCTGCTGCAACAGGCACTGCAGCTGAACCAAAGCTATGCTGCTCAATACAACGTACAGCAAGAGCTTGGACGTGTGGACGCGGTCGAGGTCAACGTGGATGCGCAGCGCCTGGGGCAGGTGCTGGCCAACTACCTGTCCAATGCGGCCAAGTTCTCCAATGCCGGCGACGCCATCACCCTGAGCGCCGTGGCAGAGAACGGCTGGGTAGAGATCAGCGTGGAGGACCGGGGTATCGGCATACCCGAGCAGGAGCAGCCGCGGATCTTTGACAAGTTTTTCCAGGTCGACAGCTCCAACACGCGCAAGCGCTCCGGCTCCGGCCTCGGGCTGGCCATCAGCCGCGAGCTGGCTCGCCGCATGGGCGGCGATGTCGGTTTTGTATCAACCGCCCGTGTCGGCTCGCGTTTCTGGATCCGCCTGCCCCTGGCCGATGTCGCCGCAGACGACCTGCGGCAGCTACACTGACGGGCAAGCCAAGGAGTCTACGTGAGCGACCACCAAAACACCGCAGAATACAGGGAAGCACGACGGCTGGAAGCCTTGGCGCGGCTGCAGATTCTGGATACACCCAGCGAGCAGGCGTTTGACGACCTGACCGGGCTGGCCGCGCGCTGGCTCGACACGCCCATTGCACTGGTGTCGCTGGTCGATGATCAGCGCCAGTGGTTCAAGAGCCGCGTCGGTCTGGCGGCCGAACAGACACCCCGCGAGCTGGCATTCTGCGCCCATGCCATTCAGGCACACGAGCTGTTCGAGGTGCCCGACGCCGCCCGGGATGAGCGGTTTTGCGACAATCCGCTGGTCACCGGCGAGCCCAACATCCGCTTTTACGCCGGTATGCCGATCGCCAGCCCGGACGGCGAGCTGGTCGGCACCCTATGCGTCATCGACCGCGTCCCGCGTGAGCTGTCCGAGGTCCAGCAGGACACCCTGCGCCGCCTGGCACGCACCGCCGAGCTTCAACTGCAGCTGCGCATCAGCCTGCTGGAAAGCGAACAACGCGCTACCGAGCTGGAGCACCAGCAGGCGCTCAACCAGCGCCTGCTCGACTCAATCACCGCAGGCGTCGTGGCCTGCAACGACACTGGAGAACTGACCCTGTTCAACAACACCGCGCGGCTCTGGCACGGCACCGATGTGATGAAAATACCCGCCAGCGAGTGGGGCCTTTACTACGACCTGTATGAGCCAGACGGCCAGACGCCTTTGGCTATCGAGGCCATTCCGCTGTTGCGCGCCTGGCGCGGCGAAGCGGTCGAGAATACCGAGATCAGCATCGCCGCCGTCGGTCAGCCGCTGCGCCAGGTGTTATGCAGCGGCGGCCAACTGTACCCCGAGCACGGTGGCCCCGGTGCCGCTATCGTAGTGATGCACGACATCACGGAAATCCGCCGGGCCAGCAACCTGAAAAGTGAGTTTCTGGCTACCGTCAGCCATGAACTGCGCACCCCTTTGACCGCTATCAATGGTGCCATCGGCCTGCTGCGCAGTGGCGCCATCGGCAACCTACCTCCGACCAGTGAGCGCCTGCTGCGTATCGCCCAGGAGAACAGTCAGCGCCTGGGCGAGCTGATCAACGACCTGCTGGACATGGAAAAGCTCGAAGCAGGCCAGTTAGACCTGCAGCTGAAGCCGCAGCTGCTGCGCCCGATTGTGCAGAACGCGCTGGAGATCAATCAGCCCTACGCCAGGCGCTATCAGGTAAGCTGGCAACTGGAGTCGGGTGCCGCCGACCCCATAGTGCGCGTCGATGAACGACGTTTGCAGCAGGTGCTCAGTAACTACCTGTCCAATGCGGCCAAATTTTCCCATGCCGGCGGGCTGATTCAGGTCCAGCTGCTCATCGAGGGTGACGAGGTTGAGGTGCAGGTCGTCGATCAGGGCATCGGTATCGCCGAAGAACAACAGCCCCTGCTGTTCAACAAGTTTATCCAGCTGGACAACAGCAATGCACGCCAGCGTGGCGGAACCGGGTTGGGGCTGGCAATCTGCAAGGAACTGGTGGAACGCATGGACGGACAAGTCGGTGTCCGTTCGCGTGAAGGGGCAGGGTCGTGTTTCTGGTTCCGCCTGCCCTTGAGCCGGGCCGTGCTGTGAGGCGCAACACCCCAGCATGGCCAACAATCCACATTCAGGAGACAGGCATTAGATGACCGCACTTGAACGCATCATGCATATCGAAGACGACCCATCCATCCAGGAGGTCGCCCGCGTCGCCCTGGAAGTCGTTGGCGGCTTCACCGTGCGCAGCTGCGATTCCGGCGCCGCCGGTGTTGCCGCCGCCGACAGCTTCGCGCCGCAGCTGGTCCTGCTGGACGTGATGATGCCTGGCATGGACGGCCCGCAAACCCTGACAGAATTACGTAAACTGCCGATCATGGAAGGCATACCGGTGATCTTCATGACCGCCAAGGCGCAAACCCAGGAAGTCACCGCCTATCGGGCGCTCGGCGCAGCAGGCGTCATTATCAAGCCATTTGATCCGATGACCCTGTCTGAGCAGGTACGAGAAATCTGGGAGCAGCAGCATGCCTGATACCCCTCAGCTGCAAACGCAGCTAGACGCCATTGAGGCGCGCTTTCGACAGCGACTCGACGACGAGCTGGATACCCTGGACGCACTAAGTGCCCAACTACAGCAAAACCCCGATGCCCTGCCTAACCTGCGTGACCGACTGCACAAGCTGGCCGGCTCGGCCGGCACCTTCGGCTATGTCGAGCTGGGCGTCTTGGCCCGAGACCTCGAAGAGCAAGCCCAGCAGCAGCTCGAGGCTACCTGCCTCGACCCCCAGGCCCTCATCGCGCTGACCAAAGCGGGTGCGCAGCTGCGCCCGCTGCTGCAGCGCAGCGAACAGCGCGAGGCACAGCCCCAGCAGCTGGACGCCGGTAGCCCCGACGACGATCGGCATCGGCGCATCGGCTTATTGATCGAGGACGCCGGACTGGCCCGCCAGATGGCGCAGACGCTGGACAGCTTCGGCTACCAGGTCATCCCTTTCGCCACGCCGGCTGCCGTACAGGCCGCCCCCTCTCTGGATGCACTGATCATCGATACCAGCCCGCCCGGCAACCGGCTACTCGAACACCCGGTATTCCAGCAGGCGCCCGGGCAACTGCCGCCGCTGCTGATCATCAGCTCCCTCGACACCTTCAGCAGCCGGCTGCAGGCGGTGCGCGCCGGTGCAGTGGGATTCTTCACCAAGCCGGTCGACCTGCCACTGCTGGAGCGACGGCTGGAACGCGACTTCAGCAGCCAGCAGGGCGGCCCTTTCCGCGTACTCATTGTCGACGACGATACCGAACTGACCGCCCGCTACCAGCTGGTGCTCAGCAACGCCGGTATCCGGGTAGACACCGTCTCCGACGCCAACCTGCTACTGGACAAGATGCACAAGTTCATCCCTGAAGTCGTGCTGATGGACCTGAACATGCCCGAGTACAGCGGCCCGGAGCTGGCCCAGGTGATCCGTCTGGACGATGACTGGCTGCGGGTGCCGATTGTCTACCTGTCTGCCGAAACCAATGCCGAGCGCCAGATGTCGGCCCTGCTCAAGGCCGGCGATGACTTTATCACCAAGCCGATCAGCGACAGCACCCTGCTGACCACGGTCTACGCCCGCGCCCAGCGCGCACGGATGGTCAGCGACGCGCTCGCCCGCGACAGCCTGACCGGCCTGCTCAAGCACGCCGATATCAAGGAGCAACTGGAGCTGGAGGCGGAGCGCGCCAAGCGCTCCCAGGCACCGGTCAGCGTCGCGATGATCGATATCGACCACTTCAAGAACGTCAACGACAGCTACGGGCATGCCTGCGGCGACAACGTCATTCGCGCGCTCTCCAACATGCTGCGCCAGCGTCTGCGCAAGGTCGACCGACTGGGCCGCTACGGCGGCGAAGAGTTTGTTGCCGTGCTGCCCGGCTGCAGCAGCAAAGATGCGACCCAGTTGCTCGAAAGCATTCGCGAGGCCTTCAACGCGCTGCAGTTTTCCTCGGGCGGGCAGCAATTTCACTGCAGTTTCAGCGCCGGCATCAGTGCCTGTGAGGCAGACGCCTGGGCCGACGAAGAGCTGCTTGAGCGCGCCGACCGCGCGCTTTACCGAGCCAAACAGAGCGGCCGGAATCGGCTGTGTCGTGACGACGGAGTGCCTGATTGAAGGTATTGATTGTCGAGGATGACCCCTGGATTGCCGAGCTGTTCAGCCTGGTGATTCGCGACCTGGATGCCAACACGGATGTAACCCTGTTCGCCAGCGCCGTCGCAGCACACAACTATCTGCGCGATACCACCCCGGATCTGCTGATCGCCGACCTCAACCTGCCAGACGGCAGCGGGCTGGATGTCGTGCGTACGCTGGCGCGCAAGGCGCCCGCCAGCCTGAGGCTGCTGACCACCGCCAACATCAGTCGCCAGCTGGTGCTGGACGCCCGCGCTGCGGGCATAACCGAGTTCATCGCCAAGCCATTCAAAGTCGATAACCTGCGCGGCCGCCTCGCGCGCCTGTTCAGCACCGAGACCGAGCTGACGGCAACCGCCGGCATGGCCAGCATTGGCGATCTGCCGAGCTTTCTTCAGGTCCGTCTGCAGAGCCCCCTGCGCCTGGCCTGGAGCACACCAGCGCGCCAGCAGCAGGCCGCCGCCAGCGCTGCTAAACTGGACCGCGCCGGCTTTATCCAGTTGGCTGAGGCCGAGCCGCTGCTCACCGTTGTGGCTCTTAACCGGGCCAATCGCCAGCTGGAGCGCGGACGCGACACCTGCCTGAGCCCAGAGGATGTCTGGGAGCGCCTGGGCCAGACCGCCTGCCGCGAGCTGGTGCAACGTCTGGCACAGGCTCGTATAGCGCTGGAGCACCCGCTGCTGCAGCAACTGGCGAGCGACCTGGCTGGCCAACAGCAACGCCTCGGCGAGGCGCTAACCCGGCTGGGCGCAGAACGCACAATACCCGCCGGCGCGCTGCGCACCACCCTCACCTGCAGCCGCTTGGGTGAGCTGGCGGTTATCAGCGCGATCCAGCACTTTCTCAACTACGGTCAGCAGGCCGACGAGGCCAGCATGCGTGAGCTGATCAACCAGCACGCCTCGGCCTTCGGCAACAGCATCAAGATCCAGCAGCAGCTCCCCTTCCTGCTGCGCGAACTGACCGGCGCACTCTTTCATCTCCCCGCCACAGGCCTGCGCAAGGATCGCATCCTGCTGCGCATCGCCGCACTGGAAACCGGCTTTGCCAGCCCGGAGCCGGCCCAGCTTGAGCAATTGCGGAGACTGATCAAGCTGAGCGCTACAGCCGCTGTCGACATCCCGCCCGCTGACGCCTAAATGGCGCAGCGCCTGGTCCCGCGGAATTATTGGAGCTCATACCGGTCTCTTGCATAGCATCCTGATTGGCGCGCCGGCTGCGCTGGCTGGCCTCTGCGCCGGCCCTCATTGGCTGAAGCAGCATTACGGCCGCGCCGCAAACCTCACCATCGAGAGGACCGCACGATGAATTCAGACGTTGACAGCAGCATCCCTTCGATTGGCCTGGGCACCTTTCGCCTCAAGGGCGAGGATGCCTACAACGCTGTGCGCACCGCGCTCAAGCTGGGCTACCGGCATATCGACACCGCGCAGATCTACGACAACGAGCAGGACGTGGGCCGCGCCATCGCCGATAGCGGCCTGCCCCGTGAAGAGGTGTTCGTCACCACCAAGATCTGGACCGACAACTTCGCCGAGGGCAAGCTGATCCCCAGCCTGCGCGAGAGCCTGGACAAACTGCAATTGGAGCAGGTGGATCTGACCCTGATCCATTGGCCATCGCCCGGCGGCGCGGTACCCATGCAGGTGTACCTGAACCAGTTGATGGAAGCCCGCGAGCAAGGCCTGACACGACTGACCGGGGTATCCAACTTCACTATCGACCTGCTCAACGAAGCATTCGAGCTGGTCGGGCCGGATAACATCGCCACCAACCAGGTGGAGATTCACCCCTTCCTGCAGAACCGCAAACTGGTCGAGTTTGCCCGCGAAGAAAACCTGCACCTGACCGCCTACATGCCACTGGCCGTCGGCAAGGTGATGCAGGATGAAACCCTCGACCGCATCGCCGAGGAGCACGGCGCCACACCCCCTCAGGTGGCCATGGCCTGGCTGATGCAGCAAGGCATCGCGGTGATTCCGTCCTCCACCAAGCGTCTGCATCTGGAGAGCAACCTGGAAGCCGAGCGCGTGCGCCTGAGCGCCGATGACCTAAACTTCATCGCCCGGCTGGACGCGGGCGGGCGCATCGCCAACCCGGACTTCGCCCCCGAGTGGGATTGACCCCCGCACGCTGCCCCCACCTGCCGGTGGGGGCAGACAGGTCAGTCTCCGCCCCCGCCGCAACCGCCATCCCCGCCTGACGACTCACCACCGCAGCCACCGCCACAGCCCGAGCTGCAGCCAATATGCCCCGCACAATAGTCATCACCCGGCGAGCGCTTGCAATCAAGCGCGTAGCGAAAGCCATCAGCAATGTTCAACTGTGCATCAATGGCAAACAGCAGCGGCAGACGATGCGCCGCACGCGGCTGCATGCCCTCACGCAGGCACGACAGCCGCCAGGCCGTCTTGATACCGACCTGGGCGCTGGTGGGCGAGCGCATGGCTTCAGCCGGGGTATGGTGCAGGAAGCGGCCAAGCGCCTTGCCGCAGAAATGCTCGTACTTGCGGGTAAACAGGATGAACTCGTGCCAGGCGACGTCCACGGCCTGGGATGGCATCGAGACCATGCGCCGACCGGCCATGTTGCACAGGTGGAAATACTCACGCAGCCCCTGCATGACCCGCATCACCTCGGCGTCGTTCAGGTGCGGATAGGTCTTGCCGACTTTCGCCGCAATTGATTCGGGAAAACGGTAGCTGTCGATCAACCGCTCGCGTCGGGCCTGGCGTGCCTTGCGGTAGGCCATATACAGCACAAACAGCACAATCGCCGCCAGTGCCAGGGGAATCAGGTTGTCAGCGCGCATACAATGGTCCGTCCTTGTCCACAGGATGACCGCAGCATAACCGATGCACGCAGCCTGTAGCGGCTCTGGCTACTCAAGGGTACAAGGTGGCCGAGGCTTTAGCCTCCACCACCTTGCCATCCCCTCAGCGATTCTCCTGCAGCCAGCGGCCCAGCACGCTGCGTTCTTCATCGTTCATGCCGCTCATATTGCCCAGCGGCATGTAATGCGTCGCTACCGCCGCCTGGTAGACCTTGTCGCCGTACTGCTTCAGGTGTTCCAGGCTGTCCAGGACGATGCCGGCCGGCGGGGCCTGGAAGGCCGGGCTGGTCGGCGTGGCGGCGTGGCAGGCCTGACAGTGGGTGGCCAACAGCTGGCTGATCTCGGCGTTGGTCACCGGAGTCGGTGCCGCCGCAGCGCCTTCACTGTCGGTCTGCGCCGAGCCGTGACTGTGGGTCGCCACGGTAGAAGGGGCGCTCGGCGCCATGGCCCAGATCAGGGCGACGGTGGCCAGCGCGCTGACAACCAGAATCGACGGCTTGAACTGGCCCTGATTGCGCAGGTTGAAGAAGTGCCGCGCGTAGGCCGTGATCGCACCGATCGCCGCCAGCGCCAGCCAGCCGTGGGCATGGGCATAGAACATCGGGTAGTGGTTGCTGATCATGATGAACAGCACCGGCAGGGTCAGGTAGTTGTTGTGGCGCGAGCGCAGCATGGCGCGCTGGGCCAGCATGACGACCTCTGCACCCGGTTTCTCGCCACGGGCCACCGCATTCACCAGCGCGCGCTGGGCCGGCACGATCCCGAGGAAGACGTTGCCGACCATGATGGTGCCGATCACCGCACCGACGTGAATGTACGCTCCGCGACCGGCAAACACCTGATACAGGCCGAAGGCGACCGCCACCAGAATCAGATACAGCACCACGCCGAAGGCCATGCCGTTGCGCGCCAGCGGGCTGCGAATCAGCGCCTCATACAAAGCGACGACCGCCACCAGCGTGCCCACACCGATGGCGACAGCGCCGGCACCGCTGAGCGCCAGCTTGCTCGGATCGATCAGGTAGCCGGGGTTGCCCATGTAATACACCACGGCCAGCAGCGCCAGACCGCTGAGCAGGGTGCTGTAGGCCTCCCACTTGAACCAGTGCAGGTCGGACGGCATCTGTTCGGGGCCGACTTCGTACTTGGCCACCTCGTAGAAGCCGCCACCGTGGATGGCCCAGAGGTCACCCTTGATGCCTTTCTGCTTCTTCCACGCCGGCGGCTCGCGCAGGTTGTTGTCGAGCCAGACGAAGTAGAACGAAGCGCCGATCCAGGCGACCCCGGCAATCACGTGGAACCAGCGGATGATCAGGCTGAGCCATTCAGACAGGTAGACCAGCATGGGCTGCTCCTTGTACGGCGTCGCGGTCGTAACGGCACTGGCCGGCGATGTAGGTGCGACGGATGCTGCGGTCGTCGCCGAGGATCATCAGGTCGAACAGGATGCCCGACAGATCGCGCTCGGCGCTGTGCTTGAGTTGCTGAATCGGGCTGGCGGCACGGTCGATGATCAGAAAGTCCGCCATCTTGCCGGGTGCCAGGTTGCCGGTCTCGGCCTCCTGATGCAGCACCCTGGCGTTGCCGAGGGTCGCCATGTAGAACGCCTGGAACGGGTTCAGGCTCTGGCCGCGCAGCTGGCAGACCTTGTAGGCCTCGGCCATGGTGACCAGCATCGACAGGCTGGTGCCGCCGCCGACATCCGACGCCAGGCCGACCTCGACATTCGCCGCGCGGGCGCTGGCCAGATCGAACAGGCCGCTGCCGAGGAAGGTGTTGGAGGTCGGGCAGAAGGCGATGCGGGTGCCGGTTTCGGCCAGCCGGGCGCGGTCGGCATCGTCAATATGAATGCCGTGCGCCAGCACGCTGCGCGGGCCAAGCAGGCCAAAGTGGTCGTAAACGTCCAGATAGCTGGCGCGGTCCGGGAACAGCTCGGCAATCCAGGCAATCTCGGCCTTATTCTCGGCCCAGTGGGTCTGCATCAACAGGCCCTCGGCCTCGGTCATCAGCTTGCCGGCGTAGGTCAGTTGCGCCTGGGTCGAGGTCGCGGCAAAACGCGGGGTCACGGCGTAGCGCTGACGGCCGGTACCGTGCCAGCGGGCGATCAGCTCGCGGCTCTCCTCATAGCTGGCCTCGGCGGTGTCGCGCACGCCGTCCGGGGCGTTGCAGTCCATCATCACCCGGCCGGTGGTAATTGCCATGTTGTACTCGTGCGCAGCGCTGAACAGCGCTTCACTGGCGACCTTGTGCGAGGTGCTGAACACCAGCGCCGAGGTGGTGCCGTGCGCCAGCAGCAGGTCGAGGAAGACCTTGGACTGTTTGGCCGACCAGTCGGCGTCGGCGAAGCGCGATTCGGTCGGGAAGGTATAGGTTTCCAGCCACTCCAGCAGCTGGGTGCCGTAACTGGCCATCACCGCCAGCTGCGGCATGTGTACGTGGGTATCGATCATGCCGGGCAGAATCAGCCCCTCCGGCGAATGCTCGACCGCGGTACCCGCCGGCAGGGTCGGCAACAGCTCGGCGGCGTCACCCACCGCCTGCACCCGGCCATCGGCAACCACCAGCAGGCCGTCGCTGAAGTAGCTGTAGCTGGCCGGATCGGGCGCACCGAGGCCCGGTTCGGACAAAAAGTGCAGCAGTGGGCCGCGGAAGGCCGACACGCCAACGGCATCAGAGTTGGTCGTCATCCTAGCTCCCCCGGTAGGTCGAATAGCCCCACTGGTTGAGCAGCAGCGGCACGTGGTAATGGGCCTGAACATCGTCCAGGCGGAAGGCGATGGTGACCTGCGGGTAAAAACAGCGCAGGCCCTGGTCTGCGTAATAGCCGTCGGTGTCGAAGGTCAGGCGATAGACACCGGCGACCGCTTCGCTGCCAAAACCGTTCAGCACGCGGCCGTCGGCGTCGGTTTCGGCGCTGGCCAGCGTGACCCAGCTGTCGCCCTGCTGCTGTTCAAGGGTAATGCGCACACCGGCGGCGGGCTTGCCGCTGCCGAGGTCGAGAATATGGGTGGTAATCGGGCTCTTGCTCATAGCAGCTTGTCCAGACGAATGTGGGTGATCTTGGCCTGTTCTTCAGCGGCGATGCGCAGCTCCTGCTCGCGGCTGTTGGGCAGGCGTTGCTCCAGCAGCTCAAGCATCTGTTCGGCGCTCTTGCCGGTGGCGCAGACAATGAAGATAAAGCCGAACTTGTCGAAGTAGGCGTCGTTGCCGTCTTTCAGGCGCTGCAGTATCTCATCAGGCGCAACACGCGCGCCGGCCTGCTCGCCGCTGGCCAGCGCTTCGGTGCTGGCGTACTTGGCTTTCAGGCTCTTGATGTCGCCGATCTTCGGGTGCGCCTCAAAGGCCACCAGCCAGTCGGCCTCGTGCAGGTTGGGCCAGAGCGCGCGGGCGGTGCCGTGCAGCGCTTCGGCACTGTGATAGGGGCGGGCGACGACCATCGGGCGCGCCCAGGCATCAGCGGCGCAGCAGTCACGAAAGACCGCCAGCGCTTCGTCTTCAGGCAGGGTGTTCAGGTGTTCTAAAGTCATTTTGTCTCCACCGGCTGTTGCGGTGTCTCAAGGGTGTGGTCCTGTTTCATCAGATCGCGCAGTTGCGGCCAGCTCACGCCGCGACGGCGCTCGCGCGGGGCAGCCGGCTTGCCGAGGGCCAGCAATTCGGCACTGATCGATACCGCCACTTCCATCGGCCGCTTGCCCGGCACATCGCTGCGCCCAACGGGGCAGCGAATGCGGGCGATCTGCTCGTCGCTGTAGCCGCGATGGGCCAGCCGCTGACGGAAGCGGTCGGCCTTGGTCTGCGAGCCGATCAGGCCGATCGAGGCAGCATCGCCGGCGTCCAGCAGGGCGCGGCACAGGTCGTAGTCGAGCTGGTGATTGTGGGTCAGGATCAGCACATGGCGGCCACGGCACAGCACCGGGGCATCGCCGACCGGATCGTCGCTGTGCAGCGCCCTGATATTCGGCGCCAGGTCAGCCGGGAACACCTCGGCGCGGGAATCCACCAGCGTCACCTGCCAGGGCAGTTGGCCCATGATCGTCATCAGCGCCTGCGCTACATGGCCGGCGCCAAATACCACCAACTGCGCATCGCTGCCGGGCTGGCCTTCGAGCAGTACCGAGACGCTGCCGCCGCAGCACTGGCCCAGCGACGCGCCCAGCGGAAAGTGCTCCAGCAGCGTCTCGTAACGACCGGCAGCCAGCTGCTCGCGGGCCCGGGCGGTGACCAGATACTCCAGATGACCGCCGCCGATGGTGTCCCAGGTGTGTTCGCCGCTGATCACCATCTTGCTCGACGGCTCACGCGGCACCGAGCCGGCAACACCGACCACGGTGACCAGCGCATAGGGCTCGCCGCGCTGCTCGCAGTCGGCGACCGCCTCGAACCAGCGCAGTTGCTTGTTCATGACACGGCCTCCTGTTCGGCCAGCGCCCACTGGCGCGCTGCCGTCACTGCCGCCAACATGCGCTCGGGGGTGGCCGGGGTGTCCAGCGGCGGGCTATAGCGGTAATCGGTCAGGCTGGCTACGGCGTCGCGCAGGGCGCTCCAGACCGCAATGCCGAGCATCAACGGCGGCTCGCCCACGGCCTTGGAACGGAATACCGTGGCTTCCTTGTTCGGGCTGTTGGCCAGCAGGTTGACGCGCAGGTCCGGCGGCGTATCCGACACCGCCGGAATTTTGTAGGTCGCAGGGCCAGTAGTCAGCAGGCGGCCCTGGTCGCTGTAGACCAGCTCCTCGGTGGTCAGCCAGCCCATACCCTGGACAAAACCGCCCTCAATCTGACCGATGTCGATTTCCGGGTTCAGCGACTGCCCGGCGTCGTGCAGGATGTCGGTGCGCAGCACCCGGTACTCGCCGGTCAGGGTATCCAGCACTACCTCGGAGCAGGCAGCGCCGTTGGCGTAATACAGGAACGGGTGGCCCTGGCCCTTGGCGTGGTCGTAGTAGATGTTCGGCGTGGCGTAAAAGCCGGAGGAGGACAGGGCGATGCGGTTCATGTAGGCCTTCTGGATAAAGTCGGCCCAGTCCAGACGGATGTCGCCCGCTACCAGTTGGTTGTTCTCGAAGCGCACGGCGCTCTGCTCACAGCCATATTCGGCGGCGGCAAAGGCAATCAGCCGCGCCTTGATCTTCTCGCAGGCGTCCAGCGCCGCCATACCGTTCAGGTCCGAGCCGGAGGAGGCGGCGGTGGGCGAGGTGTTGGGTACCTTGTCGGTACGCGTGGCGGTCACCTTGACCTTATCGACGTCGACCTGGAACGCCGCTGCCACCACCTGCGCTATCTTGATGTACAGGCCCTGACCCATCTCGGTGCCGCCGTGGTTCACCTGCAGGCTGCCGTCGGTGTAGATCAGCACCAACGCGCCTGCCTGGTTGAGGTGCTTGGCGGTAAAGGAGATACCAAACTTGACCGGCGTCAGCGCCAGCCCGCGCTTGAGCACCGGGCTCTGCTGGTTGAAGGCGCGGATCTCGGCGCGGCGGGCCTGATAGTCCGAGCTGGTCTCCAGCTGGCTGATCAGCTCCGGCAGCACGTGATGGGTAATAGTCTGGCCGTAATGGGTGGTATCGCGGCCTTCGCGATACAGATTGCGCTTGCGCACCTCCAGCGGGTCGAGCTGCAGATAGCGGGCAATGTCGTCCACCGCCTGCTCGATCACCATCATGCCCTGCGGGCCGCCGAAGCCGCGGAAGGCGGTGTTGGAGACGGTGTGGGTCTTGCAGCAATGGCCGGTGACCCGCGCCTGATCCAGATAATAGGCGTTGTCGGAGTGGAACATCGCGCGCTCGACAATCGCATTGGACAGGTCCGGTGAGTAGCCGCAGCGCCCGGCCACCATGATCTCGGCACCCTGAATCACGCCCTGCTCGTCAAAACCGATGTCGTAGGTATTGAAAAAGTCATGGCGCTTGCCGGTCTGCACCATGTCATCCGGGCGCGACAGGCGATACTTCACCGCGCGCCCGGTGGCGTTGGCCAGCAGGGCCGCGACGCAAGCCACCGGTGCGGCCTGGGTTTCCTTGCCGCCAAAGCCGCCACCCATGCGGCGGACCTCGGTGGTCACGGCATGAATCGGCACGCCGAGCACTTCAGCCACCAGCTTCTGTACCTCGGAGGGATGCTGACTGGAGGTGTGCACGAACATGCCACCGTCTTCCTGCGGCAACGCCACGCAGGCCTGACCTTCCAGATAGAAGTGCTCCTGCCCGCCGACGTTGATTTCGCCCTTGAGGCGATGCGGCGCGCCGGCCAATGCCGCATCCGGGTCACCGCGCTGCTGGGTGTGGCTGGGACGCACGAAGAACTGCTTCTCCAGCGCCTCACGGGTGTCCAGCACCGCATGCAGTGGCTCGTACTCGACCTTGGCCAGCTTCGCCGCCTTGCGCGCAGCGGTATGGCTGGTGGCCGCCACCGCGAAGATCGGCTGACCAATATGCTCGACCAGCTCGCCAGCCAGTACCGGGTCGCCGGGAAAAACCGGCCCGATATCGGTGTGGCCGGGCACGTCATCGACCGTCAGTACCGCCACCACACCGGGATAGGCGCGGACGGCGGACAGGTCCATGCTCTTGATCCGGGCATGCGCCTGCTCGCTATGGCCGACCGCCGCGTGCAGGATGCCTTCAGGCTCGGGCAGATCATCGATATAGCGAGCCTGACCACTGACGTGCAGCCAGGCGCTGTCGTGCAGCGTGCTCTGACCTGCCACGCCGACCGGCTGGCCGCTCTGGCGAGAGATGTCACGGGGCAGTTTACGCATAGTCGGTCACCGTCAGGGCTGGGGCACCGGTCTCGCCGGCACGACTTTCAAGGAGGGCGCGCAGCAGCAGGTTACCGGCCACCGACATGCGGTAGCTGGCCGAGGCGCGCACATCGGACAGCGGCGAGAAGTCGCTCGCTAGCGCCGCCTGCGCGGCCGCCACGGCGGTGTCATCAAAGACGGCACCGCGCAGCGCCGCTTCCGCCGCCGTTGCACGCTTGGGAATACCCGCCATACCGCCAAACGCCAGCCGGCAATCACTGACCGTATCGCCGTCAAACTGCAGCCAGAAGGCACCCAACACGGCGGAGATGTCGTCATCCAGCCGCTTGGAAATCTTGTAGATAAACAGCCGCTGGTTATCTTGCGGGCGCGGCACCTGCACGGCGCGAATGAATTCGCCCGGCGCCAGCCGGGTTTTCTTGTAGTCCACGAAGAAGTCTTCCAGCGCCAGCCAACGCTCGCCATCGGCGCCGTCGAGCTGAATCTGCGCGCCAAGGGCGATCAGCGGCGGCGGCATGTCACCGATGGGCGAGGCGTTACCGATATTCCCGCCGAGGGTGCCACGGTTACGTACCTGCAGTGAGCCAAGACGCTCCAGCATGCCGGCAAAGGCCGGCCAGTCGGCACAGAGCGTAGGAGCAAACTCGCTGTAGGTCGCAGCCGACCCGATGGTCAGGTTTTGTTCGTCGCAGTCCAGGGCGTGCAGCGCGGCAACCTGCTCCACCGAGATCAGCCGCGGCAGGGTCTTGAGCTGCTGGGTAATTTCCAGCGCCAGGTCGGTGCTGCCGGCCACCAGTCGGGCATCCGGGTTGGCCGCCAGCAGGCTGCGCAGTTCGCTCAGCTCCACCGGCGCGTCAAAGCGCTTGCCCTCGTCATCTTCCAGGCTGGCGGCGCGTGCGCGGGTGTCGCTGAAGGTCTGCGCCGGTGCAGGTTCGAACAAGGCGGCACCATCCCAGTGCTGCACCGCATCGACCAGGGTGCGGCGACCCGCTTCGAGAATCGGCCGATAGCCGGTACAGCGGCACAGGTTGCCGGCCAGCGCCTCCATCAACTGGTGTTCGCTGGCGGTGCTGTTGCTGCCGGCTACCTGCTGATGCAGACCCACCATCGACATGATAAAGCCCGGTGTACAGAAGCCGCACTGCGAACCACTGCACTCGACCATGGCCTGCTGCACCGGATGCGCCTGCTGCGGCGACAGCGCGTCCACGGTAATCAGGTGCTTGCCATGCAGCGAGCCGATCAGGCTGATGCAACTGTTGATTGCCGTATAATGCGCGCCCGCGTCGTCGGCAGGGCTACCCAGCAGCACGGTACAAGCTCCGCAGTCACCGGAGGCGCAGCCTTCTTTGGTGCCACTAAGCCGCTTTTTGGTGCGCAGCCAGTCAAGGATGCTCATGTTTGGGTCAGCACGGTCAAGTTTTTCCGGCTGGCCATTTAGATAGAACTCAATCACGGTCGTCTCCGCTCTATGCACGGTTTGGCCCATTCAGGCGGGTTCAGGCGTGGCGCCACAGCAGTGGCGCACACAGAGGCTGGGAGTAGATTTGCAAAAACTTGACCAACTAGTCCGAAAAATTGATTTTCGCGGTTTTTTGACTTTTGGCAAGCAAATTGCTCTGACAGAAAATGTTGATTGATTGGTCAGTTATTAATAGGGCGTCGTCGCCCGGCCTGTCATCTATACGCGCCGGTACAACGCCCATAGAGGAAACTGAATGGCAACCGCACAACGCCTGAAGCTGGAAAACATCGTCAAGGAGTACCCCGGATGCCGGGCGAACGACGGTGTCCAGCTCACAGTCAACGCAGGCGAAATTCATGCTTTGCTCGGCGAGAACGGCGCCGGCAAGAGCACCTTGATGAAAGTCATCTACGGCGTCATCCAGCCCGACGCCGGCAGTATCACCTGGAACGGCCATCCGCTGACCCTGCAAGGTCCAGCCCACGCCCGGGAACTGGGCATCGGCATGGTGTTTCAGCACTTCTCGCTGTTTGAAACCCTGACAGTAGCCGAGAACATCGCCCTCAGCCTGCCGGCCGATCAGGCCCGCGACCGGCGCAAACTGGAAGCCCGCATCAGCGAGGTCTCCGAGCACTACGGCATGGCGCTGGACCCGCGTCGTTACGTCAACAGCCTGTCGATTGGCGAGCGCCAGCGGGTCGAGATCGTCCGCTGCCTGATTCAGGAAAGCTCACTGCTGATTCTCGATGAGCCGACCTCGGTGCTGACCCCGCAGGAGGTCGAAACCCTGTTCCGTACCCTGCGCCAGCTGTCGCATGAGGGCTGCAGCATTCTATTTATCAGCCACAAGTTGCAGGAAGTGCGTGACCTCTGCCACCGCGCCACCGTGCTGCGCCAGGGCCGGGTGACCGGCGAGTGCAACCCGGCCGAGGTCAGCACCGACGACATCGCCCGCATGATGGTCGGCAACGAAACTCCGCTGTCCACCCAGGTCGAGCCGCGCGAGCCGGGCGAGGTGCTGTTGAACGTGCGTGAACTGAACTACCGCACCAGCGACCCCTTCGGCACCAGCCTGCAGGCCCTGAGCATGAGCCTGCGCGCCGGCGAAATCGTCGGCATTGCCGGCGTCGCGGGCAATGGCCAGGACGAGCTGCTGCGCGCCCTGTCGGGCGAGGCGCTGGTCAGCAACGACAGCATCACCCTCAACGGTGTGGCCATCGGCCAGGCCAAGCCCGCTGTCCGTCGCCGCCTGGGCGTGGCGGTGGTGCCGGAAGAACGCCTGGGCCGCGGCGCGGTGCCATCCATGTCGCTGGTCGACAACAGCCTGCTGACCGCCTATGGCGAAGGCATGGTGAACACCGGCTGGGTCGCCATGGGCAAGGTGCGTGACTATGCCAGTCGTATTGTCGAGGCCTTCGGCGTGCGCACCGCCAGCATCGACAGCCACGCCGCCAGCCTGTCCGGCGGCAATCTGCAGAAATTCATCATCGGCCGTGAAGCCATGCAGCAACCCAAGCTGCTGGTGGCCTCGCACCCGACCTGGGGAGTTGATGTCGGTTCGGCGGTTGCCATCCACGAGGCGCTGGTGCGTCTGCGTGACGAAGGCGCCGCCGTGCTGCTGATCTCCGAGGACCTGGACGAGCTGTTCCAGCTCTGTGGCCGCATGGGCGCGATCTGCGCCGGTCGGCTGTCGCCGCTGGTCAACACCAGTGAGCTGACCATTGAACGACTCGGCCAGTGGATGGCCGGTGATTTCCCCAGCGCTGCACCTTCGGAGGTTTCCCATGCTGTCGCTTGAGCGTCGCGCCGTCGACTCCCGCGCCATGCAGTGGGCCTCCCCGTTGCTGGCACTGATCCTTACCATCATCACCGGCATGGGCATTTTTATGGCCCTGGGCAAGGACCCGGTCGAGGGCCTGACCTTCTTCTTCCTGACCCCGTTGAGCGATAAACACGGCTGGGCCGAGCTGGGCCTGAAGATGGCACCGCTGCTGCTCTGCGCGGCCGGCCTGACCATCTGCTACCGCGCCAAGCTGTGGAATATCGGCGCCGAAGGGCACTTCCTGATGGGGGCACTGTGGGCCAGCGCGGCTGCTCTGCAGTTCAGCGACCAGAGCGGCCCCTGGGTGCTGCCGCTGGTGCTGATCGCCGGCATGGTCGCCGGTGCCGCCTGGGCATTGCTGGCGGGGCTGCTGAAAACGCAGTTCCACTGCAACGAGATCCTCACCACTATCATGCTCAACTACATCGCCCTGAACCTGCTGCTGTACGCGGTTCACGGCCCGCTGAAGGATCCGTACGGCTTCGGCTTTCCGCAGTCGGAGATGTTCGCCGCCTCGGCGCTGTTGCCCAAGCTGATCCCCGATACCCGCCTGCACATCGGCCTGTTGTTCGGCCTGCTGGCGGCGGTCGCGGTCGGCGTGCTGTTCGCCCGCACCTTCGTCGGCTTCCAGCTCAAGGTGCTGGGCCAAGACGAGCGCGCCGCCGCCTTCGCCGGCTTCCCGGCCAAGCGTCTGACTCTGCTGGCGTTCATTCTGGCCGGTGGTCTGGCCGGTCTGGCGGGTGCGTCGGAAGTGACCGGCCCGCTCGGCCAGCTGGTGCCGCAGGTGTCACCCGGCTACGGCTATACCGCGATCATCGTGGTATTCCTCGGGCGCATGCAGGCGGTCGGCATTGTGCTGGCGGCCGCGCTGCTGGCACTGACCTTCATGGGCGGCGAGATGCTGCAGATCGCCATGGCGCTGCCCAAGGCGATCACCGGGCTGTTCCAGGGGCTGCTGCTGTTCTATCTGCTGACCTGTGACGCCTTTATCCACTACCGCATTCGCATTCGTCGGGCCCCCAAGGCCGTAGCAGGGGAGGCCTGAGATGGACGCCGTACTGATTACCAACGTACTCGCCGCGACCGTAGTCGCCGGCACCCCGCTGCTGCTGGTCGCCCTGGGTGAGCTGGTGTGCGAGCGCTCCGGCGTGCTCAACCTCGGCCAGGAAGGCATGATGCTGATGGGCGCGGTGATCGGCTTTATCGCCGCCACCTCCACCGGCAGCCTGAGCATGGGCATTCTGGCAGCCATGCTGGGCGGCGTGCTGATGTCCATGCTGTTCGCGCTGATGGCCATCACCCTGGCCGCCAACCAGTATGCCGCCGGCCTGGCGCTGACCATCTTCGGCATCGGCCTGAGCTCCTTTGTCGGCAGCGGCTTTGTCGGTCAGTCGATCGACGGCTTCGACAAGATTGCCATTCCGCTGCTGTCGGACATCCCGGTCATCGGCCCGGTGCTGTTCAACCAGGACCTGCTGGTCTACGGCTCGCTGCTGATCTTTGTACTGGTGTTCTGCTTTCTCAAGTACAGCCGCGGCGGCCTGATTCTGCGCGCCGTCGGCGAGTCCCCGGAAGCGGCCAACGCCAATGGCCTGAAAGTGCTGCCGGTGCGCTACATGGCCGTCGCCTTTGGTGGCGCCATGGCCGGCCTGGCGGGCGCCTACCTGTCGCTGGCCTACACCCCCATGTGGACCGAGAACATGACTGCCGGTCGCGGCTGGATCGCGCTGGCCCTGGTGGTATTCGCCACCTGGAAACCCGAGCGTGTGCTGCTCGGCGCCTATCTGTTCGGCGCCGCCAGCATCTTGCACCTGGTGCTGCAGGGGCTCGGCTGGAACAGCTCGACCGAGCTGCTGGCCATGCTGCCCTATGTCGTCACCATCATTGTCCTGGTGCTGTTGTCGTGGAATCCCGCGCGGACCCGCCTCAACACACCCCTATCAATCGGCCAACCCTATAGGCCGAGCAAATAACTTGAGCACCCACTATGCCAATCAAAACTAAATCACTGATTCCAGGAAGCATCGAATATGAGCACACTGCAAAAAACCCTGATCGCCGCTTGCATCGCAGGCGCCTTTGTCCCGGCTGCACACGCTGAGAAGTATTTCTCCGACTCCAGCATTTCGATTCTGTACAGCGACGACTATCAGGCCTTCGGCAAGACCAAGACCACGCAAACGTTCTTTACCTTCGAGAACGCGACCGGTCACGACTGGGGCAGCACCTTCTTCTTCGTTGACCGCAACCAGGGTCACGGCAAGGACACTGACACTGACGATCTGTATGGTGAATTCGCGCCTAACCTGAGCCTGAGCTGGCTGACCGGCAACAAGCTGGGCGGCGATGGCCTGATCAAGGACTTTACTCTGTCCGGTCAGTACGAGTTTGGCGGCGGCACCAACGTCAACAACTACATGGTCGGTCCGGGTATCGACTGGAACATGCCGGGCTTCATGTACTTCGCGACCCGTTTCTACTACGTAGACAACAGCGAGACCTCTGACGATTATCAAACCACCGTCGTCTGGGGCAAGGCGATGGAATTTGGCAGCACCCGTATCCTGTTCGACGGTTACATTGACTGGTCCACTGCCGAAGACGACCACAAGTCCGACTTCCACTTCAACCCGCAGCTGAAGCTGGACCTGGGTAACTACCGTGGCAGCCCGGGCGTACTCTACGCAGGTATCGAGTACTCCTACTGGAACAACAAGTACGGTCTGAATGATGATGTGATGGACACCGAAAGCGCCGTCAGCGCGCTGGTGAAATTCCACTTCTGACAACACCCATGGGGCCGGTCAGGCCGGCCCCGCACTGGAACAAGGCGACGGATGACCATGACCAGCAAGAGCAAACCCCGGAGTTACAAGCCCGGCCGCATTCGCGAACGCAACCACGAGATCATTCTGGCGGCAGCGGAACAGGAATTTGCCTTGCACGGCTATCGTGGTGCCACCATCCAGAACATCGCCGAACGGGCCGAACTGCCCAAATCGAACGTGCTGTATTACTTCAGCAACAAGAAGAAGATCTATGCAGCCATGTTCGACGATATTCTCTCGCGCTGGAACGCCGTGTTCTCCAGCGTGACCGTCGACGACGACCCCGCCGAGGCGCTGGCCAGCTTTATCCGCGCCAAGGTCGAGATGTCCCGTCTGTACCCGCTGGCCTCCCGGCTGTTTGCCATGGAGATCATGCAGGGTGCGCCCTTTTTGATGACCCACCTGCGTACCAACATGCGCGAATGGGTGCGTGGCCGCGCCGCCGTGATGCAGCAATGGATCGATCAGGGCCGCATGGCACCGGTAGACCCGGTACAACTGATTTTCCTGATCTGGTCCTCAACCCAGCACTACGCCGATTTCCAGGTGCAGGTGCTGATGGTTGAAAACAAGGCCGAGTACGAACAGAAAGACTTTGACCACGCCGCCAACTTCCTCACCGAAGTGATCCTGCGTGGCTGTGGTCTGGCCGTACCCGCAACAGCCGTGCAGAGCGCACGCACGGCCTAGGGTCTGTTGACGCTTCATTCATCAGCCTGCCCTAAACCCTTCCGCCGGTGGTGCTGAGCGCTGCTGCGGGGGATAATACCAACCCGTTTTAATGTGTTCCGCTCGGACAGCCTCCGAGGAAGACATCAGCCAAGCTGACCGCTTCCGTGCCCGCCGTGCCGTCACAGTGTCCTGAACCGACGCTGCGTCAGTTCAGTCACCTGCCAGGAGTAGCCAGTGAGCCAGTTTGCGCTGCGTGATGCAGCTATCTTTACCGTCGATCCGCACAACCGCGTCATCCACCGCGGCACGCTCATCGTGCAGGACGGGCGCATCAGCGCCGTCGGCCCCAGCGACGAGCTGATCATCCCGCCCGGCGTGCCGGTGATCGACGCCAGCGGCCACGCGCTGCTGCCCGGTCTGATCGACGCCCACTCCCATTCCAGCCTGATGCGCGGCGTGACCGAGAACATGCAGCTGATGGACTGGCTGCCCTGGTATCAGCTGGAACACCGCGCGCTCACCGAAGAGTACGCCTTCCACTCGGCGCGCCTGTGCTATCTGGAAGCGCTGAAGAGCGGCACCACCTGCGTGATGGACATGTACCGCTTTATGCACCGCTGCGCCGATGCCGCCGGTGAGGTCGGATTGCGGGTGAATCTGGCGCCCTACGTGGCCGACGCACCCGGCAAGGACTTCTTCGCCACCCGCGCCGAGAACCGCGCGCTGATCCACAGCCACCACGACGCACAGAACGGTCGTATTCAGGTCTGGATGGGGTTGGAGCACCTGTTCTACTGCACCGCCGATGCCTACCGCGAAGCGCTGGAATGCCAGGCCGAATACGGCGTCGGCATTCACACCCACGCCAGCGAGCAGAAGGAAGAAGACGACGCCGTCAAAGCCGAGTTTGGTCGCCGCTCCATCGCCCAGCTGGATCACTACGGCATCCTCGGTGAGCGCACCCTGCTGGCCCATTGCGTCTGGCTGACCGACGAGGAGATCAAGCGCGTCGCCGACACGGGCACCAGCATCGCCCACTGCCCGATCAGCAACGCCAAGCTCGCCAGCGGCGTCGCCCGCGTGCCGGAAATGCTCGCCGCCGGCATCACCGTTGGCCTCGGCACCGACGGCCCGGTGTGCAACAACAGCCTCAGCCTGTTCGAGGAAATGAAGTTCGCCTCGCTGATCCAGAAGGCCACCCGGCTGGACGCCACCGTGCTGCCGGCCGACCAGATCCTGCGCATGGCGACCATCAACGGTGCTCGCGCCCTGGGCCTCGGTGATCGCATCGGCTCGCTGGAAGTCGGCAAGCAGGCCGACCTGCTGCTGCTCGATCTGGCCCAACCCAACCTGACACCGACCGAGATCAATAACGCCGGCGGCAATCTGTTGTGGAATCTGGTCTTCGCCGCCGACGCCCGCAACGTCGCCGCGGTCTGGGTTGATGGCCGGCAGTTGATCGACAACGGCCGCGCCACCCGGGTGAGCGAACAGACGGTTATCGCTGAGGCCCAGCAGCAGGGCCTCGCACTCTTTCAGCAGTGTCGCGATATCGCGCACCTGCGTACCTCGATGATCTAAACGACTGCCCGCCCGCAGTCAGGAGCCAAACCATGCAATCACTGCCCCTTATTTCCGTCGCTGGCCTGAACAGCGAAGACCCCGCCGTCCGCGCCGAGACCGCTCGCCAGCTGGGCGTTGCCTGCCGTGAAATCGGTTTCTTCTACGCCGTCGACCACGGCGTCCCGGAAGACGTCATGGCCGGCGCCTTCGCCAACGCCAAACGGGTGTTCGAGCTACCGCTGGAGACCAAGCAGGCCATGTCGATCAAGAAATCACCGCACAACCGCGGCTACGTCGCCATGGCCGACGAAAAACTCAACCCGGAAGCGGGTGCGGACATGAAGGAAGCCTTCAACATCGGCACCGACTTCCCGGCCGACCACCCGGATGTACTGGCCGGCAAGCCTTTTCGCGGCGTCAACTTCTGGCCACCGATCGACGGCTGGCGCGACGCCATGCTCGGTTACTTCGACGGCTGCCTGAACCTCGGCCGGCTGATCCACAAGGGGTTTGCCATCGACCTGGGCCTGCCGGAGGATTTCTTCGCCGCGCATCTGGATAGTCCGATCGCCACCCTGCGCATGCTGCGCTATCCGGCCAGCGCCGGTCAGATTGACCGCGAAGACGGCGGCGCCGGCGCCCACACCGACTACGGCAACGTCACCCTGCTGGCCACCGACAAGGTCGCCGGCCTACAGGTGCTGACCCGTCAGGGTCAATGGATCGACGCCCCGCACGTACCGGGCGCCTTCGTCTGCAACATCGGCGACTGCCTGATGCGCTGGAGCAACGACACCTACGTCTCCACCCCGCACCGCGTGCGCCCGCCGGAGCAGGAACGCTACTCCATCGCCTTCTTCCTGGAAGTGAACCCCGACTCCATCGTCGACCCGCGTGACGTGATCCCGGATGAAGCGCCGAAGTACGAGCCGATTACCTGCGCCGAATACCTCACCGCCCGCCTGAATGCCACCTACGAGCACCGGGTAGAACGCAGCTAAGCCAGCACCGGGCAGGCCAAGCAGAAACCCGGCCTGCCCGGCTACTGCAACCCGGGCAAGTCGCGAAACAGATCCAGCGCTTCGGGGTTGGCCAGCGCGTCGGTGTTCTTCACCGGCAGACCGTGCACCACGTTGCGTACCGCCAGTTCGACGATCTTGCCACTGCGGGTGCGCGGGATATCGCTGACCGCGATGATCTTCGCCGGCACGTGACGCGGGGTGGCGTTGGCGCGAATCACCTGGCGGATCTCCGCCTCCAGTGCCGAATCCAGCGTCACACCGTCGCGCAGGCGCACGAACAGCACCACCCGCACATCGCCCTGCCACTGCTGGCCGATGGCGAGCGATTCCAGCACCGCCTCGACCTTTTCCACCTGCCGATAGATTTCCGCAGTACCAATACGCACGCCACCGGGGTTAAGCACTGCATCCGAGCGGCCATGGATAATCAGCCCGCCGTGCGGCGTCTCTTCAGCGTAATCGCCGTGCGCCCAAACGCCGGGGAAGCGCTCGAAGTAGGCGGCGCGGAAGCGGCTGCCGTCCTCGTCCTTCCAGAAGCCCAGCGGCATCGACGGGAAAGGTTTGCTGCAGACCAGCTCGCCCTTGCCCTCGGCCAGCCGCTGGCCCTCGTCATCCCACACCTCGACCGCCATGCCGAGGCCCTTGCACTGCAGTTCGCCACGCCAGACCGGCGCGGTCGGGTTGCCAAGGGCGAAGCAGGAGACGATGTCGGTGCCGCCGGAGATCGACGACAGGCACAGGTCCGGTTTGAAGCAGCGGTAGACGTAGTCAAAACCCTCGTGCGCCAGCGGTGAACCGGTCGACAGCACCGCCTTCAGGCGGCTCAGCTGGTGGCTGCGATTCGGCTCGACACCGGCCTTCTCCAGCGCGGCCAGGTACTTGGCGCTGGTGCCGAAAATACTAATGTTTTCCGCGTCGATCAGGTCGATCAGTCGCTCGGCAGAGGGCTCAAACGGCGAGCCATCGTAGAGCACCAGCGTCGCGCCCAGCGCCAGCCCGGAGACCAGCCAGTTCCACATCATCCAGCCGCAGGTGGTGAAGTAGAACAGCACGTCTTCGCTGCCCAGATCGGTGTGCAGGCCGTGTTCCTTGAGGTGCTGCAGCAGGGTGCCACCGGCACCGTGAACGATGCACTTGGGCACCCCGGTGGTGCCGCTGGAATACAGAATGTAGAGCGGCTGGGCAAAGGGCAGGGCGGTGAACGCCGGGCTGCCGGCCGGCTGGCTTACGTCGTCCCAGTGGGCGGTCGAGACCACCGAGGCAAACTCCGCCAGACACGGCTCCACACCACCGTAAGGCACCATGATCAGCTGCTGCAGGCCGCCCAGCTGCGGCAGGATTTCCGCGAGCTTGCTGCCCATATCCAGCTGCTTACCGGCGTAGCGGTAACCGCTGCAGGCGATCAGCACCCGCGGCTCAATCTGGCCGAAGCGGTCGACCACGCCCTGCGCACCAAAATCCGGCGAACAGGATGACCAGACCGCGCCAATACTGGCCGCCGCCAGCATGCCGACCACCGTCTGCCAGGTATTGGGCATCAGCGCCGCGACCCGATCACCGGGCTGCACACCGAGCGCCAGCAGGTGCTGCTGCAACCCGGCCACCCGCGCGGCCAGCTCGGCGTAGCTGAGCTGTTCACGCTGACCGTCTTCGCTGATCGCAATCAGCGCCGGATGGTCGTCGCGCCGGCGCAGCAGGTGGGCAGCAAAATTCAGCTCGGCACCGGCAAACCACTGCGCGCCGGGCATGGCATCCGGGTTATCCAGCACCCGCTGCGGCGGGGTGCTGAAGTCCACCGCAAAGAAGTCCGCCACTGCCTGCCAGAAGTCCGCAACCGCGCCGACGCTCCACTGATGCAGCGCGGGGTAGTCGGCCAACGCCAGCCCATGGCGCTGATTGATAAAGCGCCGGAAGCCATCCATCCGGCTGGCCGCAACCCGCTCCGGGCTCGGCCGCCACAAGGGTTCGCTCATGCCTGCTCCCGCGCCAGCAAGGCCCGCGCCACGCGCGAGCCGTTGGCTTTGCCCAGCACGTTGCAGATGTGCTGCCCGGCCTGCACCAGCGCCGCCATGTCCACACCCGTCTCGATGCCCAGCCCATTGAGCAGGTAGAGCACGTCTTCGCTGGCGACGTTGCCGGTCGCGCCCTTGGCGTAGGGGCAACCGCCGAGCCCGGCGACCGAGCTGTCGAATACCGCCACGCCTTCCAGCAGGCTGGCGTGGATATTCGCCAGCGACTGCCCGTAGGTATCGTGAAAATGCCCGGCCAGCAGGCTGCGGTCGATATCGCGGCCAACCACCTCGATCAGCCGGCGGGTATCGCCTGCGGTGCCGACGCCGATGGTGTCGCCGAGCGAGACCTCGTAGCAGCCGCTGTCGAGCAGCTCGCGGGCAATCGCTGCTACCTGCTCCGGTGCCACGTCACCGTCAATCGGGCAACCCAGCACACAGGAGATATAACCACGCACCCGCACGCCGTGCTCCCTGGCCGCGGCCATGATCGGCTCAAAGCGCTGCAGGCTCTCGGCAATCGAGCAATTGATGTTCTTTTGCGAGAACCCCTCGCTGGCGGCGGCAAACACCGCCACTTCCTTCACCCCGGCGGCGAGCGCGCCCTCAAAGCCCTTGAGGTTCGGCGCCAGCGCCGCGTAGGTCACGCCGGGCTGTTGCTGAATCGCGGCAAATACTTCGGCCGAGCCGGCCATCTGCGGCACCCACTTGGGCGAAACGAAGCTGCCGACTTCGATATAACGCAGCCCGGCAGCGCTCAGGTCATCGACCAGACGCACCTTGTCGGCGACGCTGATCGGTTGTTTTTCGTTTTGCAGGCCATCGCGCGGACCGACTTCGACCAGACGCACCTGTTGCGGCATGCTCATGCCGTTGCCTCCTCAGCAAGCGGTTGCAGCGCCACCAGCACCCGGCCTTCGTCAACCAGATCACCCTCGGCGCAGTGAACGGCCGTGACCTCTCCGGCCTCGGCAGCGCGAATACTGTGCTCCATTTTCATTGCCTCGACCACCACCAGCAACTCGCCAGCGGCGACCTGCTGACCCGGCTCGACCAGCACCCGCACCACGCTGCCGTTCATCGGTGCTGTCAGCCCGCCGTGGCCGTGTTGCCGGGCCTCTACCTCGCTGACCGGGTCCACCAGGGTGACCCGTTGCAACTGCCCGTTCCACTCGACAAACAGCCACTGACCGCGGCGTTGCACGCGATGACGACGCCCCTCAACCAGCAACTGACCGCCCTGCAGGCTGACGCCGGCAGCGGGCAGGGCACGTGCCTCGGCCTCGCCACAACGCAGATGCAGGCGCTGCTCGCCGGCCAGTCCGAGGCGCAACTCGGAGGCGCTGGCCCAGGGGCTGTGCGGGTCATCAGCGCGCCTGTCCGCGGGCTGAGTCAGCAACCAGGCGCGGGCCGCCAGCGCCCAGAAGGCGTCGGGCAGCGGGGCCGGTGCAGGCAACAGGACGTCGGTATGACGGGCGATAAAACCGGTGTCCAGCTCGGCGGCAGCAAAGGCCGGATGCGCCAGCACCCGGCGCAGGAAGGCGAGGTTGCTGTGCACTCCGCCCAGCTGCTGCTCGGCCAGCATCGCCAGCAGACGGCGGCGGGCGGTTTCCCGGTCTTCACCCCAGGCGATCAGCTTGCTCAGCATCGGGTCATAGAACGGCGAGACGCGGTCACCTTCGACCACCCCGCTGTCGACCCGCCGCCCAACGCCCGCAGCCGGTTCGCGGTAGAGCGTCAGCTCGCCGCTGGCGGGCAGAAAGTCCTGCTCCGGGTCTTCGGCATAGAGCCGCACTTCAATCGCGTGACCGCGCAGCACAATCTGCTCTTGGCTCAGCGGCAGCGGTTGCCCTTGAGCCACGCGCAGCTGCCAGGCGACCAGATCCTGCCCGGTGATCAGTTCGGTCACCGGGTGCTCGACCTGCAGGCGGGTGTTCATCTCCATAAAGAAGAACTCACCACGGGCGTCGAGCAGAAACTCCACGGTCCCGGCGCCCACGTAGCCAATGGCGCGCGCCGCGGTGACCGCCGCCTCGCCCATGGCGCGTCGCAGCTCGGGCGACAATCCGGGCGCTGGCGCTTCTTCCACCACCTTCTGGTGGCGACGCTGGATCGAGCAGTCGCGCTCGGCCAGATACACCGCGTTGCCGTGCTGATCGGCAAACACCTGAATCTCGACGTGGCGCGGCTGCAGCACGTATTTCTCGACCAGCATGCGCGCATCGCCAAAGGCCGCCTGCGCTTCACGCTGGGCGGAGGACAGCGCCTCGCTCAGCTCCGCTTCCGATTCGACCACCTTCATGCCCTTGCCGCCGCCGCCAGCCGCTGCCTTGAGCAGCACCGGGTAGCCGATCTTGGCGGCCTCGGCACGGAAGGTCTCCAGCGCCTGATCGGCGCCGTGATACCCGGGCACCAGCGGCACCCCGGCGGTTTCCATCAGCGCCTTGGCCGCCGACTTGCTGCCCATGGCGTCAATCGCGCTGGCCGGCGGGCCGACAAAGATCAGCCCGGCGGCGGCGACCGCGCGGGCAAAGTCGGCGTTCTCCGAGAGAAAGCCGTAACCGGGGTGAATGGCATTGGCGCCGGCGGCTTTGGCTGCGGCGATGATCGCCTCAACCTTGAGGTAACTGTCACTCGGGCGGGCGCCACCGAGGTTGACCGCCTGATCGGCGCTGCGCACGTGCAGGGCATCGCGGTCGGTCTCGCTGTGCACCGCCACGGTAGCGATACCCAGCTCGCGCGCGGTGCGCATGATGCGGCAGGCAATTTCGCCGCGGTTGGCAATCAGCAGGGATTCAATCATGGCTCGCGCACCAGTCGGGTTGGCGTTTTTCCAGGAAGGCCGACAGACCCTCCTGACCTTCGGGGCTGATCCGCACCCGGGCAATCGCCGCCTCGGTGTAGCGGCGCAGCGGGGTGCTCATTTCACCCAGCCCGACTTCCTGCAGCAGCGCCTTGGTGGCCATCATCGCCTGCGGGCCGTTCTGCAGCAGGTTGGCGACCCACTGATCGAGCGCCGCCTCCAGCCCGGCCGCCGGATAACACTCAGCCAGCAGCCCCAGCTCGCGGGCCCGCAGCCCGTCAAAGCGCTCGGCGGTCAGCGCGTAGCGGCGGGTGGCACGGGCACCGATGGCCTGGGTGACGTACGGGCTGATCACCGCCGGCAGCAGACCAATGCGCACCTCCGACAGACTGAACAGCGCGTCCTCCGCGCCAATCGCCATGTCGCAGCAGCTGATCAGCCCGAGCGCCCCACCAAAGGCCGCGCCCTGCACCACCGCCAGCGTCGGCACCTTGAGCTGTGCCAATGAGGCCATCAGCTGCGCCAGCTCGCGGGCGTCGTCCAGGTTGGCGTTGTAATCCAGCGCCGCGCAGTCGCGCATCCAGGCCAGATCAGCACCGGCAGAGAAGTGCTTGCCACGCCCCCGCAGCAGCATAAAGCGCACCGCCGGGTTGGCCGCTACCGCATCCAGGGCGTCCAGCAGCTCGCGGATCATCTGCGCGTTGAAGGCGTTGTTCTTGCTTGCGCGAGCAAGCCAGAGCGTCGCCACACCGTTTTCGCGGAATTCAATTTCTATAGTCTGGTACTGGCTCATTCGATTCTTCTCGATTAGTGACTGGCGCGCTCTTGCTCGCGCAGCTGCAAGCCGCAAGCTACAAGCGGCAAGCTGTCCGTGCAGCCCACAAGCTCGTTTGCTAACCCAAGCCAACGCAGGGTTACCTGCCTCGCAAAAAACGCTCCGCCGGCTCGGTCAGCTTGAAGCTTGCGGCTTGCGGCTTGCGGCTGATGTGCGCCGCTACATCCGAAACACACCGAACGTGCTAGCCGGTATAGGCGCTCCCAACGCCGCCGAAATCGCCAACCCCAGCACATCCCGCGTCTGCGCCGGGTCGATCACGCCGTCGTCCCACAGGCGGGCGCTGGCGTAGTAGGGGTGACCCTGGCGTTCGTATTGATCGAGGATCGGCCGGCGCAGGGCTTCGGCCTGCTCGGCGCTGAACTGCTCGCCACTGCGCTCGGCCTGCTCCTGCTTGACCTGCACCAGCACGCCCGCGGCCTGTTCGGCGCCCATCACCGAGATGCGCGCATTCGGCCACATCCACAAAAAACGCGGATCGTAGGCGCGGCCGCACATGCCGTAGTTACCGGCGCCAAAGCTGCCGCCGATGATCACCGTGAACTTGGGCACCCTCGCGCAGGCCACCGCGGTCACCAGCTTGGCGCCGTGCTTGGCGATGCCGCCTTCCTCGTACTTCTTGCCGACCATAAAGCCGGTAATGTTCTGCAGGAACAGCAGCGGAATGCCGCGCTGGCAGGCCAGTTCGATAAAGTGCGCGCCCTTCTGCGCGGCCTCGGAAAACAGGATGCCGTTGTTGGCGAGAATCGCCACCGGATAGCCGTGCAGATGCGCAAAACCGCAGACCAGCGTGGTGCCGAACAGCGCCTTGAACTCATCGAACGCGCTGTCGTCGACCAGCCGCGCAATCACCTCGCGCACGTCGAACGGCTGCTTGCTGTCGGCCGGAATCACCCCGTACAGCTCCTCCACCGGATAGCGCGGCGGCAGCACCGGGCGGCAGTTCAGCTCACCCTGCTTGTGCCAGTTCAGATTGGCGATGCAGCGGCGGGCCAGAGCCAGCGCGTGTTCGTCGTTCTCGGCGTAATGGTCGGCCACGCCCGAGGTGCGGCAATGCACATCCGCACCGCCCAGCGCCTCGGCGCTGACCACTTCACCCGTCGCCGCCTTCACCAGCGGCGGCCCGGCGAGGAAGATAGTCGCCTGTTCGCGCACCATGATGGTCTCGTCGGCCATCGCCGGCACATAGGCGCCACCCGCGGTGCACGAGCCCATCACCACAGCAATCTGCGGAATGCCCGCTGCGCTCATATTGGCTTGGTTGAAGAAGATGCGCCCGAAGTGCTCACGGTCCGGGAACACCTCGTCCTGCCGTGGCAAGTTAGCGCCGCCCGAATCAACCAGATAGACGCAGGGCAGGCGGTTCTCGCGGGCGATGGTTTGCGCCCGCAGGTGCTTCTTCACGCTCAGCGGATAATAGGAGCCACCCTTCACCGTGGCGTCATTGGCGATGATCATGCACTCAACGCCCTCGATCCGGCCAATACCGGCAATCACCCCGGCCGCCGGAACCGACTCACCATAGACCTCATGGGCGGCCAGCTGGCCGATCTCCAGAAAAGCCGAACCCGGATCGAGCAGCGCATCCACCCGCTGACGCGGCAGCAGCTTGCCGCGCGCCAAATGCCGCGCATTCGCCGCCTCGCCACCGCCCTGGGCAATGGCGGCAAGCAGGGCTTGCAGGTCGCTGACCAGGGAGCGCATGGCCTTCGCGTTGGCCGCGTATTCCGGTGAGGTGGGGGTGATTTGGGTTGGTAGAATGCTCATTGCACGCGCTCCCTGGCCAGCTGCAAGCCACAAGCTACAAGCTGCAAGCTGATCGCGGTCACTCCACTATTTTTGCCAGACGGAACTTCGGCACCCTCGTCGACTAGGTGCTCCCAACCCCGAGGCATCTCCGTGCTGCTTGCCGCTTGCAGCTTATAACTTGCGGCTGCCTCACCGCGTCTCATTAAACAACTCCCGTCCAATCAACATCCGCCGAATCTCACTGGTGCCCGCACCAATCTCGTACAGCTTGGCGTCGCGCAGCAGGCGGCCGGTGGGGTAATCGTTGATGTAACCGTTGCCGCCGAGAATCTGGATCGCGTCCAGCGCCATCTGGGTCGCGCGCTCGGCGGTGTAGAGAATCACCCCGGCGGCGTCCTTGCGGGTGGTCTCGCCACGGTCGCAGGCCTGTGCCACGGCATACAGATAGGCGCGGCTGGCGTTGAGCTGGGTATACATGTCGGCGACCTTGCCCTGGATCAGCTGGAACTCACCGATGCTCTGGCCGAACTGCTGACGGTCGTGGATATAGGGCACCACCACGTCCATGCAGCTCTGCATGATCCCGGTCGGGCCACCGGAAAGCACAACGCGCTCATAATCCAGCCCGCTCATCAGCACCTTCACGCCGCCGTTGACCTGACCAAGGATGTTCTCCACCGGCACCTCGACGTTGTCGAACACCAGCTCGCAGGTGTTCGAGCCGCGCATGCCCAGCTTGTCCAGTTTGGGACTGCGCGAGAAGCCGGCCCAATCGCGCTCGACGATAAAGGCGGTGATGCCGTACGGCCCTTTTTCCGGCTCGGTCTTGGCGTAAATGACGTAAACGTGCGCGTCCGGGCCGTTAGTGATCCACATCTTGCTGCCATTGAGCACGAAGTGGTCACCCTTTCGCTCAGCCCGCAGCTTCATACTGACTACATCGGAACCGGCGTTCGGCTCACTCATCGCCAGCGCCCCGATATGCTCGCCACTGATCAGCTTGGGCAGGTATTTTGCCTTCTGCTCCGGCGTGCCGTTGCGGTTGATCTGGTTCACGCACAGGTTGGAATGCGCCCCGTAGGACAAACCCACCGACGCCGACCCACGACTGATCTCCTCCATCGCCACCACATGCGCCAGATACCCCAGCCCAGAGCCGCCGTACTCCTCAGGCACGGTAATGCCCAGCAGCCCCATGTCACCAAAGCGCCGCCACATGTCCTCCGGAAACTGATTCTCCCGGTCGATCTCCGCTGCCCGCGGCGCCAGCTCGGCATCAACCAGATTGCGGGTCTGCTCGCGCAGCATGTCGATGGTCTCGCCAAGACCGAAGTTCAGCGATGGGTAATGCATGGAGTCACCTGTGTTTATTGTTGTTGGTGCATCAGTGTTGTTTTTCAGGGCAGGCCACGCCCGTGATGGTCAGCGCCCAGCCAGCTCCATATGCAGTAGCGGATAGGGCTTGCCCTGCCCATCGACCGGCGAGCGGCTGACCACCGCAAAGCCAACGTGCTCATAGAAGCCCAACGCCTGCACGTTCTGTTCGTTCACATCCACCTTAGTGGCGCCCTGATGTTCAATCGCGTACGTGCTCAAACGCGCGCCCACGCCCTGCCCACGGGCTTCGGGGGCGATAAACAGCATCTCGATATTGCCATCGCTGACGCCGCAAAAGCCCAGCACCTCGCCATCGCTGCCCTTGGCGACACGCAGATCCACCGCAGCAAAATACTGCTCCAGAATCAGCGGCTTCAGCTCCAGCAGATCAGCCTCGGCCAAAAAGTCATGGGTAGCGCGCACCGACGCCTCCCAGATGGTCAGGAGCTGCGGATACTGCGATTGATCGACGGTTTCTATATGCATGATTCACTCAAAAAAGGGGGGGGTGCGGTTGGCGTTAATTCGTTTGCTCCAGCGCCGTTCGACAACGTTCTTCTGCGGTATCCAGCTCGATCTGCATCTGCTCGATATCCAGCAACTGCTGCGCCAGCTGCGCACGGCGCTGGGTGATCTTGTCCAGAAAGGTCTCCAGCTGCTTGCGATTGCCGTGGCCCGGGTCGTACAGCTCAATCAGCTCCCGACACTCCGCCAGCGAAAACCCGATGCGCTTGCCGCGCAGAATCAGCTTGAGAATCACCTTGTCCTTAGGACTATAAACCCGCTCCTGCCCACGCCGCTCGGGGCTGAGCATGTTCTGCTCCTCATAAAAACGAATCGCCCGCGTGGTGATATCCAGCTCACGGGCGAGGTCGGAAATGCTGTAGGTCTGGGTCATGGAGCGGCAGCTTGGGTTGCTTTACGTTAACGTAAAGGTAAGCTGCTGGACGCTGGTGCGTCAAGCTGCAAGCTGCAAGCTGCAAGCTGCAAGCTGCAAGCTGCAAGTGATCAGCTTTATCTGCGGGCGAGAGAGTCAATATCTGGATTGCAACGAATACTGCCCCACTCACATCTACAAATAGAGGAGGACGAGACAGCCGCGATGTCGGACGCGGCGCTCAAGGGAAAAGTGACAAAAGGCTCAGTGCCAATCACCGAGTATGCGGTTTTTGGTGACCAGCGAACGGGGCCGACATCAAGTAAGTTTGGAAACTGCGTAACGCCTTGCTCACCGGAAAATCAGGAGCGTAGCGAGTGATTTTTCCGAGTGCAGCAACTTGTTATGCGCAGCTCTCAAATTTTAAAGATTTTTGTAAGCGTGATAATTGTCGAGCACATGATGGTAAAGAATTGCCGATTTTTTCCTTGCGGCAGGGTGGAAAGCGTTAATAAAGACAATCCCCTCATGCACATGAACCCGCTCACTCACTTTTTTAATCTCGGGGAATATATAGCGTTTAACTTGACTATATGTACCGCAAAGCACAACAACATCAGGCTTTATCAACTCAACTTGCCTTCTAACAAAAGTGGCAAATTCACTAGCATGTGTATCAAACGCCTTTTTATTGGTTGTAGCACTCCCAGAAGTCTTCCTTATATTTATGTATGCAATGTTCTTAATTGCGTTTTTTTCATTTAGCTTTGCATCTTTGAATGGCGGCACAACCCCATCATAATTTTGAATCCCGTAAGCCCATCGTCCCACACGCCGAAGAACCTTTCCTCGCCACCATCCGCTTTTCTTAACGTCAATAGCTCTATTGATTGCAGTAACAACATTCTGCTTGGCTTTATTTGTTTCCTTTAAAACAAACAAAACTCTTTTTCCACTACTATCCCAATTCTCTTTTGAGATCACTCCGTCGTGGTTGAAGTGCCAGCCCTCCGGGAATGCCTCTTTCCAAGCAGCCATCAACTCATCAATACAAATTATTTCGGAAATTTCTTTATTATCCATGAGTAAACTCAAATTAACTATTGGATAAGTCAGTAGACCCGTCAGGCAGCCATTCGATATTTAAGCCACCATCACTAAAACCAACTACACCTTCCTTTTTCGGTAGTTCACTGCATTGATTCCGATATTGAATAAAATTATCAAGCAATTCAATTAGGTGCACTTTGAACCCTGACTCAGTAGCCTTCTCAAAAATTTCGTCTTCAACCGTCCAACGAGTGCCGCTCAAGCGAGCCTCATTATCTTCCGCACAGAAAACCACTTTGCCATTTTCTTTTACAACCTCAGGGTATTGCTTGGCAAGCATGGCAAGGCGAGTAGCTTCGAAGTCTTGATCAAAATTTGGCATGTTTTTTCCTTTGGCTCGTTATTCTTTCAGCTTGCGCCATATGGGTGACAGGTTGCGTCGTAGGGCCGCATAACGCTTTTGTTTAGCGGCGCCCCGACGGGGGCGTCCGGTGGAGGCCGTAGGCCGGAACAAACTACAACTACTGGTTATGTGGGTGGACTACTGAGCACAAGGCTGCAGCGAAAAAAGAAATAGCCCAAACCAAATATTACCTAACAATATCTGCAGCTTGATCGCATCCCGAGCAAATGCCGGAATGTTTTGGTAGCGATATAGATAACCAATGACTACCCACTGCACAGCCAACCATATGACAGAGAAATACAAAAAGCCTTTGTGGCACTCAGTGTCGGGGGTCGTGTAATAGACATACCACCAAGCTGATACTGCGCCCGTGACGACAAGCACGAGAATCGCGCACGATAAAAAATTGCGCCAACGCGGGTACTCTGTGCTTAAAAGCTTGTCCTTCGCTTCGGTCAAATTTTTCGGCATTCTAATCCCTTCATGAACTGCCCACATAACGCTGCCAGCATGCGCGGCTTTGTAGTGAAGGCGAAGCCGCAACGGAAAAGGCGTCGCCGTGCCTGGCCTTGTTATCTTTGACTACTGGACGAAGACTTTTGCGGCGTCACCCGCAGTTCTCTCAACGGCCGCCATGACACATTGATGTTCACTATGGGCGATTAACAAACCGCTTGGACGATGAAAGTTCGCTATACGGGTACCAGTCTCAACATTGTAAACTCTGACTGTGGAAAATCCGTTTAGACTTCCTGCCGTTTTATGACTTGTAACCTTCCCCATCACTAAAACGTCATATCCACGCTCGCGGGAAAGGTTCAGTGCCATTTCCACAGGAGCCAAATTTCCGCCAGATGCGATGTCAGTGGACTCTTGTCTCAGCACACTACCTTGCACAATTCGGTTATCCACGGAGCCCTCAAGAATGGACACAAAATAATCAGTGCTCTCTTCAACAAAATCTGGATTGCCTTCAAATCTAGGAACGAAGATTACAGCATTTGACGGAATCTCAGAGGCCAATCCCTCTCGCACATTCACGATAGATGGATTCGCACAAGCCTGGAGAAAAATCAGCGCCAGAAAAGGAAAAAATCGAAGTATTCTCATGCTACTCCCCATAGATAACGCCACACATAAGCCGCGCGAGGTACGAGTGTCGGGCGAACGAAGTGAGCGGACTTAATGTGATTGTTATGTGACTTTACTAGCCGAAAAAGCATGCGTTTTCATCCTCCTTCACCAATGCTAGAAATTCTTCAAGATGCCTCACCTGTGGTACTGGAGGATAGCTATGCCACTTCAGGTCTTGTCGCATCCAGTACACCTTCCAGACTTTCTTGGATTTAACGTAGGTGGTCTTAGCAATGGATATTTCTGTCTTTTTGCTAGGGTCTCGAAAGCCTGGCCTGACTTCGAATATCTCCACGCTTTGGCCCGTGATGCGATATCCCAGGTCAACTTGCGCCCGAACATGAGCCGGAGGTCGATTTTTCTCCAGAAATTTCTCAAGCTCCCTCTCGCAGCGCTTTATTTCAAATTCACTTATGGCCATGATTTAAACTCGATGATTGCCCTCACATAACGCAGAGCTTTGCGGCAATTTTGTAGCCGCGAAGCGGTGGAGAAATTGTCCGACAAGAGCGACTTGTTATGCGCTGGTAGTTACTGACACATGGCATTAATGCTGCTCTCAAAGCCAGGGAACTCAGCCTTTGCAGATGCAACGATTGCGCTTGCGCTCCTGGAGGGTGTTGTAGAGTTCTGCTCAGCAAAATATGCAAACTCTGGGTTTTTCGGCCTTCCGTCATTGAGATAGCTAACTGCCTCGTATGGGCCATAGCCGCTAGCAAGAACCCACAGATAGTCAGAGAAATTTGAGGCTATTATGCCAAGTTCGCCCTCCGATCCGAAGAATACGATTGGCTGAGAGAGAAGATCCGCGTTATTGCGGATGCACCAAATAGCTGCATAACCTCCAGTTCCGTCTTGCCCGAACACAAGATAGGCGTCTGTATTTGCCTGAGGGTTTCCCGTCCAGGCACTGAGCCACTCATTGGTTTCTTCTTCGGAAAGAAACTCGGTGTAGGGCTCAAAATCAATGCCTTCGCCATCAAGATAATTGAACTCCAATTCATGGAGCTTTTTTAATACATCGGGGAATGCTTGTCCGGTAACTTGCATATGGCCTCTGGTTAAGTGAGCGCATAACAGTGATTAGATCGCACTAACTTTAATACGCGGCATAACGCCGGACGAGGCGATCTAATATTTTCTTATATTTCAATGGATTAGCGGCCATCGCGCACGAGTGCTGAACGTTAAACCGAACGAGGCTTAACGCTCCACTGATCGACGGCAGTGGCTTGCACGCAGGTGAGGGTGCTGTCGGGTATTCGAGGTGAAATGAGTCGGGTCTATGTAGCATCCATGCCTCCTGACGGGGCCGCGAGAAGTGCGGTGATTTGATAGTGCTACTACACGCGTCGTTTGCCAACCCTGAATTAGGCTAAAGATTAGGTGAAATAGCGAGGCCTTGGCGCGCAAATACGGACGTGGCGAATGCACGGACCCAAGTCCCGTTTACGCGGGCGAGTAGCGCAGATTTATCGGGAAAAAG